>Ga0306906_1000014_pt1 | contig 195032 bp, 150 predicted proteins | sample AntRauTorcE11897_FD_190405 | JGI IMG/M metagenome (GOLD analysis project Ga0306906, IMG submission 190405) | Saline lake microbial communities from Rauer Islands, Antarctica - Metagenome Torckler E11 #897 (v2) (version 2) | ecosystem: Environmental > Aquatic > Non-marine Saline and Alkaline >...
ATTTTAGTTACCACTCCGGCACCGACGGTACGGCCACCTTCGCGTATCGCAAAGCGTAATCCCTCTTCCATAGCCACTGGCTGGATAAGTTCTACACTTAGTTTCACATTGTCTCCCGGCATAACCATCTCAACGCCGTCAGGTAGCTGACAAGCTCCCGTTACGTCGGTGGTTCGGAAGTAAAACTGTGGGCGGTAGCCTTTGAAGAAGGGCGTGTGTCGTCCACCTTCATCCTTGCTCAACACATAGACCTCACACTCAAACTGTTTGTGAGGGGTAATTGAGCCGGGCTTACAAAGCACCATTCCACGCTGCAACTGCTCTTTGTTAATCCCTCGGAGCAGAATACCTGCGTTGTCACCGGCTTGTCCCTGGTCGAGCATTCGACGGAACATCTCAATACCGGTTACCACGGTTTTCATCGGATCTTCTACGATCCCTACAATTTCAATTTCATCATTGAGCTTCAACACGCCTCGCTCGATACGTCCGGTAGCTACCGTTCCACGTCCGGTGATAGAGAATACATCCTCTACCGGCATCAGGAAGGGCTTGTCTACGTCACGCTCAGGCGTTGGAATCGTCTCATCCACAGCCTTCATCAGATCGATGATGGCTTGCTCGTGCTCATCTTCGCCATTCAGCGCGCCAAGAGCAGAACCCTGAATCACAGGAATATTATCGCCATCAAATTCATAGGAAGACAGCAGCTCACGCACTTCCAGCTCAACAAGCTCAAGAAGTTCTTCATCGTCTACCAAATCTACCTTATTCATAAACACCACAATCTCAGGTACACCTACCTGACGGGCAAGCAAGATATGCTCACGGGTTTGAGGCATCGGGCCATCGGTGGCGGCCACTACTAATATCGCGCCATCCATCTGAGCCGCTCCGGTCACCATGTTCTTCACATAATCAGCGTGACCCGGGCAGTCTACGTGGGCGTAGTGACGGGCATCCGTCTCATATTCTACGTGAGCCGTTGCAATGGTAATACCACGCTCGCGCTCTTCCGGTGCATTGTCAATATCTGCAAACTGTTTGGCCACTCCGCCATACGTCTTTGCCATTACCGTGGTAATAGCCGCCGTCAAGGTCGTCTTCCCGTGATCTACGTGTCCAATCGTGCCCACGTTCACATGGGGCTTATTCCGTTGAAAGGTCTCTTTTGCCATGATTAATTAGTTTTATCTTAGTGTTTAATTTCTTTTATGATTGACTTTCGATGATTTCCTGAGCAATTGCCTCTGGAACTTCAGTGTAGTCATGGAATTCCATTGAGTATACTGCGCGACCCTGAGTCGCTGATCTTAAGTCAGTTGAATAACCGAACATTTCAGAAAGTGGTACGTGAGCCTTAACAACTGAACCTTCATTGTTCGAGTCCATGCTCTGCATAATTCCACGGCGACTATTCAAGTCACCGATTACATCACCCATATATTCTTCCGGGGTAATGATTTCTACTTTCATTACAGGCTCAAGAATTTTTGGCTTAGCCTTACGAGCTGAATTTCTGAATCCAAGCTTTGCACATAATTCAAAACTTAATTGATCAGAATCAACATCGTGGTATGATCCGTCGTACAGACGAACACCAATGTTTTCTACTGAATAGTTGGCCTGAATACCACCGCTTAGTGCTTGTTGGAATCCTTTCATTACTGATGGGATAAATTCACGAGGAATATTACCACCAACAATTTCATTAATGAAAATAAATCCTTCTTCTCGTGTAATACGATCTTCGTTACCATCAAAATCTTCGAACTCAGCAATAGGGCCTATTTCAAAAGAAATATCAGCAAATTTACCACGGCCACCGGTCTGCTTCTTATAGATCTCACGGTGATCAACTTTCTTAGAAATTGTTTCACGGTAAGATACCTGAGGAGCACCTACATTCGCTTCAACTTTAAATTCACGACGTAAACGGTCGACAATAATCTCAAGGTGAAGCTCCCCCATTCCGGCAATCGTAGTCTGACCAGTTTCATGATCAGTTTTAACCTGAAATGTTGGATCTTCTTCAGCCAACTTCATCAATCCGGTTGAAAGCTTTTCACTATCTGCTTTCGTTTTTGGCTCAACAGCTAATTTAATTACTGGCTCGGGGAATGTAATTTGCTCAAGTATTACCGGGTGATCAGGATCACAAAGAGTATCTCCTGTATGTACTTCTTTAATACCAATTACGGCAGCAATATCACCGGCTTGGATATAATCTAAATCTTTTTTGTCGTTGGCATGCATCTCAAGCAATCGACCAACACGTTCTTTATTTCCGGTTGATGAATTATAAGTGTAAGAACCTTTTTCAAGTCGTCCGGAATATACTCGAACGAATGTCAACCTACCCACATATGGGTCCGTCATAATCTTGAAAGCAAGAGCTGAAAACGGCGCGTTAACATCCGGAGCTTTTTTAACCTCTTCATTTGTCTCAGGATCGATACCTTTAACAGGAGGGATATCAAGCGGATTAGGCATAAAGTCCAACACACGGTCAAGTAGCACTTGAACTCCTTTATTCTTCAGGGCAGTACCACAAAGAACTGGTGTAATGTCTCTGGAAATAGTTGCCTCACGAAGAGCATCAACAATCTCTTCTTCCGAAATCTCTTCCTCCATCAGATACTTTTCCATCAGCGCATCATTCTGGTCAGAAACAGCTTCAAGTAACAACATTCTGTACTCAGCAACTTTTTCTTTCAAATCTTCAGGAATATCAACTACTTCGTAAGTAGCACCTAATGATTCATCATCCCAAACAATAGCTTCCATCTTGATAAGATCAACAACACCCTGAAAGTGCTCTTCTTTACCGATTGGAATTTGAATTGGCACAGGATGCGCGTTCAATTTTTCGTCGAGCTCTTTAACCACATTATAAAAGTCAGAACCGGTACGATCCATCTTATTTACAAAAGCCATACAAGGCACACTGTACTTATTAGCCTGACGCCATACCGTTTCAGACTGAGGCTGAACAGCTCCAACTGAATCAAGTACAAAAACTGCGCCATCTAACACACGCAACGAACGCTCCACCTCTACAGTAAAGTCAACGTGTCCAGGAGTATCAATGATGTTAATTCGGTGATCTTTCCAGATACAATGAGTAGCAGCAGAAGTAATAGTAATACCACGCTCCTGCTCTTGCTCCATCCAATCCATCGTTGCCGCACCGTCATGAACCTCACCCATACGGTGACTACGACCGGTGTAAAACAGAATTCGCTCGGTCACGGTCGTTTTTCCAGCATCGATATGCGCCATGATACCGATGTTCCGCGTTCGGCGAATCTTATCTAAAACTTTTGGGTCAGTTGCTGCTTTTGTATCAGACATAATACTTATTAATCAATAATCTCTTTTAGAATCTAAAGTGAGCAAATGCTTTGTTAGCGTCTGCCATACGGTGCGTTTCGTCTTTCTTACGAACTGCCCCGCCTTCATTGTTTGATGCGTCCATCAATTCACGTGAAAGGCGAATTGACATCGACTTATCATTTCTGGAACGAGCTGCACGGATAATCCATCGCATCCCAAGAGCTGTTCCTCTTTCCTGGCGAACTTCAATAGGCACCTGGTATGTTGCTCCACCAACACGGCGAGACTTAACCTCTACTACCGGTGTGGAATTCTGCAGTGCATTTCGGAATATTTCGATTCCTGTTTCGCCTGTTTTTTCTTCAATAACTTCAAAAGCCTGATATACAATCTTGCGAGCAACATTCTTCTTACCGTCTCGCATCAGGTTATTTACGAAACGAGTTACGAGCTTATCCTCAAAAATTGGATCCGCTTGTACATCTCGTTTTTCTGCTGTTTTTCTACGCATGCTCGATTAATCTTAAATTCTTAGTGTTACCCTTTTGGCTTCTTGGTGCCATACAAACTACGACTCTGAGTTCTTCCCTCAACACCCGCAGTATCTAATGTTCCTCGAATAATATGGTACCGAACACCGGGCAAATCTTTTACTTTACCGCCTCGGATCAATACAATACTATGTTCCTGCAAGTTATGACCTTCACCCGGAATGTAAGCCGAAACTTCAATTCCGTTAGTCAAACGTACACGAGCTACTTTACGCAATGCCGAATTCGGCTTTTTAGGCGTAGTTGTATAAACACGTACACAAACACCGCGCTTCTGCGGACAATTTTGTAGCGCAGGAGCAGTTGTTTTGCTTACTTTGCTTTTTCTACCTTTTCGTATGAGTTGATTTATTGTAGGCACTGTTCAATTATTTGGTTATTGCCATCGAATCGAGAGCTTGCAAATATAGGGTACGATGAGGTATAAATGCAAAATATTTATCAATATTATTTCCTATTTATTGCTAAACAACCACACATACCCCCTCAGAGTTAAAAAGAACCATAAAATTCGATCTTTTATTTATAGATCGATATATAACAATATATCAATTGAAATTAACTGATTTATCCGGATTGAGCTCAAAAAGGCTGGAAGCTTTAACCAGTGAAGGCATCCTTTCTGTAAAGGATCTGCTCAACTTTTTTCCCCGCCGATACCTAGACCGCAGTAATACGCAGAAAATTAAGCATCTTGCCGGTTCCGGTGAAGAAATCACAGTAGCAGGTAAAGTCACGAATATTAATATGGCGGGCTATGGTAGAAAAAAGAGATTGGAGGTTACAATTAATGATGGCTCAGGTGATGTTAAAGGAGTATGGTTTAGAGGTGTAGGCTATTTCAGTAAGTTTTTTAAGAAAGGTGATTTTGTTGCTTTTTATGGAGCAGCCAAGAGATATGGAAGCTCAATTTCTATTGCTCATCCTGAAGTTGATAAGATTTCATCCGATGATGATCTTGACTCTTTTTCCCGAATTTTTCCAATCTATCCAGGAAGTAAGGCCTTGAGTAAAGCTCGCATCACAAGCAAATTGGTGCAAAGCTGGATTGAGCAAATTCTTAATAAAGTAAACCCGGGAGAATTTCTACCAGATTCATTGATTTCTGAAATGAAGTTCCCACAGCGACCGGAAGCTTATCGCATGATTCATTTTCCGGAAACCCACAATGAACACAAAAAAGCTCTAAACCGATTTAAGTTTGAGGAGTTGTTCTTGTTCGAGCTCAGTATGGAAAAAATCAACTATACGGTTAAAGAGCGAGCTAATGGTCATGTTTTTAATGAAACGGGAACTTATACCTCCACTTACTTCAACGAGCTTCTACCTTTCGAACTAACAGATGGACAAAAGTCCTCTTTGGCTGAAATTAAAAAAGACGTTCGCTCCGGTAAACAAATGAACCGGTTAATACAGGGTGATGTTGGCGCCGGAAAAACCATTGTGGCCATTGGAGCAATGCTTATGGCTTTAGACAATGGATTCCAGACTGCTTTTCTAGCCCCGACAGAAATTCTGGCCGAACAACATTATCGAACACTGTCCGATCACCTTAAAGAGTTGGATATAAATATCCGCTTGCTTATCGGCTCACAGAAAAAAGCGCTACGAACGGATATTTTAACAGACATTGAAGGCGGTAACTGTAATATAGTAGTAGGGACCCATGCCATTATTCAGGATACCGTTCGATTTCATAACCTTGGTCTTGCCGTGATTGATGAACAGCATCGTTTTGGAGTGAAGCAACGATCTGACCTGCTTAGTAAAGGAAGCCATCCGCATATGTTAGTGATGAGTGCAACCCCTATTCCTCGCTCACTCGCCATGACGGTATATGCCGATCTTGATGTCTCTGTCATTAAAGATTTACCTGCGGGAAGGAAACCCATCCGAACGGCAATACGATCTCAAAAGAAAAGAGAGGATGTGTACCGGTTTGTTGAACAAGAAGTTCAAGATGGAGGCCAGGTATATATCGTTTATCCATTAGTTGAAGAATCCGAAGCCTTGGACTTAAAAGATGCAACGGCCGGATTTGAAAAACTCAAAAAGCAGTTCCCTGATTTTAAAGTAGGCCTAATCCACGGCCAGATGAAAACCGAAGAGAAAGATGGGGTCATTCAGGCTTTTATAAAAAATGAAATTCAGATTTTGGTCTCCACAACAGTTATTGAAGTTGGAGTTGATGTACCCAATGCATCCATCATGATTATTGAGCATGCTGAGCGATTTGGGTTATCTCAACTTCATCAGCTCCGTGGGAGAATCGGCCGGGGTAAACGTCAGAGTTATTGTATTCTGATGCCTGATGTAAAAGTGAGCAAGTCCGGAGCTATTCGGCTTAAAACTATGGAAGAAACGAATGACGGATTTCGCATCGCCGAAGCAGACTTAAAACTCCGTGGTCCAGGAGACTTTCTGGGCACTAAACAAAGTGGCTTACCTGATTTCAAATTCGCTGACATTGTTGAAGATCAATTCCTGCTCACTCAAGCAAAAGAAAAAGCTATGGAATTATTAGGAGGAGACCCAGAGCTTGAGTCCCCTCAAAACAGTTCACTCCAAAAGGTATTCTCACCCTACTTCAAAGAAAAGGTGAAATTTTATGGCATGGGCTGATTCTTCAAAAGAAGTTCAAGAACTTGAAACGATTGTTGAAGTTTCACGTACGTTGTTGAAGTTCAGGAAAAATGAATTCACTCTAAAATATTGAAGCGAGCACGGTTTACATATCATATCTATATAGCAATATTTCTTGTATTGCTAGTACCTGTTTCTACAGTTGCCACCACTGCTGTCTCAGATACAACTAAAAGTGCTATTAGCTCAACCCTCATCACCGCCCATACCCAAGACCTGCAACCATATATGACCCGCGAGTTCGCCCTGAGCGGGCCGGGTATTCTAAGAGTTTCCACACTGGCTGGCAATATTGAGGTTGAACGAGTTCCGGACAGTGGCAGTGTACGAGTTGAGCTTTATGTTGACCGTGGTTATGCTTTTTGGTCCAACACTAAAAACCTGGATAACTATCGCATTACGATGCTTCAGCGAGGAAATGAGGTCCTTACTTCTGTAGAACAAAAGTCAAAAGAAGCGGGCTTTTTCAGTGATCAAATGAAGTTTTCTTATAAGATTTATGTCCCACAAGCTATGTCTTCTGAAATGAGTACTTCAGCTGGAGATATAACAATCTCTGGAATGGAAGGTCAGCATATGATAAAAACTGGTGGCGGAAAAGTTACTGTGAAAAATATTAGCGGTAAGCTCGGTGCTTATTCGGCCAGTGGGAATATTGAAATCTCATCTTCATCTGGAACACTTTATGCACAAACCGAAGCCGGTAAATTATCTGTTCAAGACAGCCAGGGTGAGATCAGGCTTAAGACTAATGCCGGCGATATAACAGCGCAGCGCATTTCCGGATCTATGCTTGCCAGAACAAGCAGCGGTAATATTAGCGCTTACTTTCTTAATGTTTCTACAGGTATCAGTTTTGATGTAAACTCCGGGAATATTGACCTTACTATTCCGGAAAATGGGTACGATCTGACACTCAGAGGTTCTAAGATCGAGCTTTATGATAGAGAAAACTTTTCCGGTACCCGCAATAGAACAGAGGTTCGAGGTGCTCTTCGCGGAGGCGGAGCAACCATCAATCTTATCACTAAATCTGGGGAAGTAACCTTAGATCTTGAAAACTAAGAATTAATTTTGGGGCTACTCTTCAAACATAGCAAAAGAAAACAGTCGGCGAGCTCTCTCCTCTTCGCTCTTGCTATCTTTGTTTGTTTATATACTCCACAAAATGTTTCAGCTCAAAATCCCAAAGACGCAACGCTTCTTTCTCGCTCCCAGCTTTCCAATGCAGATGAAATTATTTATATCACCGATTCATGGAAGTTTCAGGTTGGTGATAATCTAAATTGGGCATCACCGAGCCTTGTCGACTCAAGCTGGCAAAATGTTAGCACTTACCTTGGTCCTTCTGAATTGCCGTTTATAGAGTGGGAAGGAATAGGGTGGTTTCGGATCAACTTCAAAGTTGACTCAAGCCTGGTAGACATACCCCTTGCTTTGCTTATTGAACAACATAACGGTGCATCTGAAATTTACCTGAATGGAGATCTCATTTATTCTTTGGGTGAAATGGACTCGTTTAACACGGAATTCTCTCCTTACAGAGATAGCCGCCCCAGGCCTTTGGTTTTTTCAGATACATCTACACACGTATTGGCAGTTCGTTATGCAAACCCCGATGCGCAGACTTTTAATGATTATGGTTTTACCGCAGGCTTCCGGTTTTTAATAGGAAATCTGAACTTTCACATTAATTCTAAGCTTAATGAGACTACAAATACTCTGTGGACCAAAACGTTTTATGCAGGAATACTACTCGCTTTTACAATTATCCATTTCCTGTTATTTGCCTTTTATCCTGCTGAAAAACGAAATTTATACTTTGCCCTTTTTACCGGTTTCCTGACCCTGCTTACCTTCACTCTTTTACAAGCCGATAGTACCACTTCCCCGCTATCAGCTATTACCTATTATCGTATTTCACTGATCGCCTGGCTGCTTACCATTATTTATGCTCTGCGATTTTCATACAGTCTTTTCTATGACAAAGTCCCAAGAGCATATTGGTTTTTCCTGGGAATAGGAATAAGCCTTGCCATTGCCACCTGGTTTAATGCCCAAAATTTGGATTTATTTAGGGAGCTTTTTGTAGTTATCACTTTAGTTGAAATATTAAGAGTTCTTATTTCATCCTCTTTCAAACAAAAAAGCGGAGTATGGATTATTGGAACCGGTTTGATTTTCTTTGTAACCGGAATCATGTACACCGTTTTAGCTAATCTGAACATATTCTCCGGAGATCCTGCATTTGGAAATTTGTATGGCTCAGCAGGCTTAATTCTTGGGATGTCGATTTATTTATCCAGAGAATTCGCAAGTACAAACAAGCGTCTTCAGCACAAACTTGTGGAGGTAAAACATTTGTCAGAAAGATCGCTTCAGCAAGAGCGCATCAATAAACAGAAAGAGATTGAGCGAAAGCTCCTTGAAGCTGAAAACACCCGAAAGTCTAAGGAGCTGGAGGAAGCAAGAACATTGCAGTTATCTATGCTACCAAAGCATGTTCCCGACAGTAAATATTGGGACATTTCCGTTTATATGGAAACCGCACAGGAAGTCGGCGGAGATTATTATGACTTTGCTTTTGATAAAAACGGGACGATGTCTGTTGCCGTAGGAGATGCAACCGGCCATGGCATGAAAGCAGGTATTATGGTTGCTACCGCTAAAAGTTATTTTCATACACTGGTCAATGAATATGACAACGTTGAGATGTTGCGCAGAATGTCTTCCGGTATTAAAAATATGAATCTGAAAATGCTCTACATGAGCATGCTTTTTCTAAAATGCGATAAACATTCAGTTCAATATACAGCGGCCGGGATGCCACCGGTACTTCATTATGATTCAAAGACCCAACAAGTTTCCAGGCATCTTCAAAAAGGAATGCCCTTAGGTACATCTGTCAACTTCCCTTATCAGCAAAAAGACATTCACATAAATCCGGGTGACTCTTTACTAATTATGAGTGATGGATTGATGGAGCTATTCAACAAAAACCGAGAGCTATTGGGGTTAGATCGCATTGAAAAAGTATTTCAGGAAGCCGCTGGATTATCATCAGATGAGACTTTAAAAGCTCTTACTGATCTTTCTGAAGAATGGAGAGAAAGTCACCCTCAGGAAGATGATATTACCGTCATGATTCTAAAAGCAAAAAAATACGCTGATAACTCTTGATGTGTAACTTAGGTAAGAATAAATCGTATGTTCATCTGAATTTTTTGGAAAACCTGTCATGATTTCGAGAGTCCTATTTTTTACTATTCTTTTTTCCCTGGTCGGGGTGTCCCTATCATTTGGTCAGTCTAAAGAAAGTGATCCTTTTAAGAACGATCCATTCTTCTCTAAACCTCTGGACGAACTCCTTGGAAAGAATAAAGAAGATATTGCTTCAGACACTACTGATGTTTCCAAAGATGAGGATCTTGAAATAAAAAGTTATGTATCCCGTATTAATTCAGATGGCGTTGATTATGGAGGAGCCTTTGAGGCGGGTCCATATAATTCGAACTCCCTTTATGGTGCCTATCCGGTATTACCCATGATTCATTTTAATAGAGTGAATGGATTTTTTCTCGGAATTCGGCAGGAACGCATGCAGTGGTACAACAAAAATGATCTCCTTGGCATAAAGAATATTAACCCTCATGGAATGTTAGGGTATTCTTTTGGCCAAAATGAATGGCAGTATGAATTAGGTTTGGAAAGATACGTCGGCTTTAATGACAGAATATTAATTGGGGCTGAATTTTATAACGCTACCTCTACCGATGATTTCTGGCGAGCCGGACTTACTGAAACATCACTTACTTCCTTTTTTGCTGGTTACGACTTCTTGGACTACTACAAACAAAAAGGTTGGGGAGCTTATACTTTATTCCGTACTGATCGCTTTTTTGAAGGAGGGCTTTCTTACAACGACGATCGTTTTAATAGTTTAGATAGAGCTTCAAGCTTTGCCATCTTTGGACCAAATGGACGTTACCGTGATAACCCGCCTATTGAAATCATAAACGGCTCTCCTGTTGATACATTGAACATTTCAAGTTTATCCCTCTCAGGAGCTTTCAATCCCAAGCAGTTATTACTCACTCGGCATTTCACATTTGGTTTGTCAGGGAAAGTAGAATTTGGTGATCCGGGATTTTCCGGCTCTGATTATTCATACACAAAATATACTGCCGAATTGATTTCTTATTTGAACTTTGAGCCGGGTGGAATCTTAAAATATCGACTCATGGCGGGTAGCATTACAGGGGATGCACCGCTAATGAAAGAATTCCAACTTGGCGGACCAAGCACACTTCGGGCTATGCCTTTTAACTCTATTCCGTCAAATGGATTGAGTGGAAATAAGATGTTGTTAAGTAATGCTGAAATCCAATTTGGCTCTACTGATTACAGCTCCGGAGATTGGATAGACTTTGATGATTTTTACCTAAGCCTGTTTCTTGATTCCGGATGGGCAAATAATCATACCGGAACAAATACAGAAATCATGGATGGCTTTTCTGAGTTTAGCATTTCTGATCTCGAGCATAACGGAGGAATTGGTATTGGCACCAACTCCTTCCGATTTGAATTAGCTTGGGATCTTCGAAATACCAGTCGCGCGCCGGTGTTATGGTTTAGGCTGAATCCTACTTTTTGATTATAGTAGTATTGAGTAGTGAGATTTGAGATAATAGATGTAAGGTTTAACTTTTGGACCCTATCACATCTTATATCCCATGTCTCTCTACTAACATCTAAATACTACTAAACTCCTGCTTTCTTCTTCTCTTCTCTCTTTCGGTCGTTGTGATCAAGGTATGTTTTACGGATTCGAAGAGCTTGTGGTGTTACTTCCAGCAACTCATCGTTATCAATAAACTCGATGCATTGCTCAAGGCTCAGCTTCTTAGCTTGGCTAATTTTAACTGAATCTGATGTTTGGGTAGCACGGTGATTGGTGAGGTTTTTCTTCTTAACCACGTTGACGACCATATCGTCACCTCGCTTATTCACCCCAACTACCTGCCCCATATAAACCGGATCGCCTGGTTCTACAAAGAACTCGCCTCTGTCCTGAACTCCTTCAAGGGCATAGCCTGTTACATCACCTTGCTCCAGCGCAATTAATGCACCACGGGTACGTCCGGGAATTTCTCCGGCGTATGGTTCGTAGCCATCAAACTGCTGGTGCATAATTCCGGTGCCACGTGTTTCGGTAAGCATTTCGCCACGGAAACCAATCAAACCACGAGAAGGAACTCTAAACTGAATTCGATTATTCTCTCCTTCCTGACTCATGGAAGTCATGATACCTTTACGCTTTTGAAGGTTATCAATCACACGGTTACTGTAATCTGTTTGTACATCCACCACTACTTCTTCAACCGGCTCGTGTGTAACGCCATCCACTTCTTTAAATAATACTTCAGGACGGGATACTGAAAATTCAAAACCTTCACGACGCATTGTTTCAATAAGAATGGCCATTTGGAGTTCACCACGGCCTGAGACTTTGTAGATATCAGGACTTTCAGTCGGCTCAACCCGCATAGCAACATTCGTCCTGACTTCTTTATTTAATCGGTCTTTAAGCTGATTGGAAGTCACATACGTTCCCTCTTTTCCGGCAAAAGGTGAATTATTAACCCGGAAATACATCGCGATGGTCGGCTTGTCCATATCTACATACTCCAATGGATTCATGTCTGCCGTGTCAGTCAGTGTGTCGCCAACATTCACTTCCTCATACCCCGCCAACGCAATTATATCTCCTGCAACAGCATTCTCAACCGGCTCACGCTGTAATCCGCTAAAAGTGTACAGCTTAGTGGCTCGTGCTTTTTCTTTTACCTCTCCCTTGCCGTTCATTAGGGCAACTTCTTGCCCTATTTTGATAGTGCCTTGTTCAACTCGGCCTACCGCAATTCGCCCAACATAGTCATTCCAGTCGATACTGCTGACCAACATTTTGAATTTCTCTTCTGTTTTCTGTTCTGGAGCAGGAACATGTTCCACAATTTTATCAAGAAGCGGTTCAAGGTTGTCACTTTCATCTTCAAGATTGGTTTTTGCAATCCCATTAACAGCTACCGCATATAGCACGGGAAAATCCAGCTGTTCGTTGGTAGCGTCAAGCATCACAAACAGGTCAAAAATTTCGTCTAATACTGCGTCTGGGCGGGCGTCTTTCCGGTCAATTTTATTGATAACAACAATAGGACGGTATCCCAAACTAAGCGACTTACGCAGTACGAATTTTGTTTGAGGAAGTGGACCTTCAGCTGCATCCACTAATAAAATCACCCCGTTTACCATTTTAAGAATACGCTCAACTTCACCACCAAAATCGGCGTGACCCGGAGTGTCCACAATATTAATTTTTGTTCCTTTCCACTGAACAGCGGTATTTTTTGAACTGATGGTAATTCCACGCTCTTTCTCTAAATCACCGGAATCCATAACCCGGTCTTCAACCTGCTGGTTCTCTCTAAAAGTACCGCTCTGCTTTAGAATTTGATCTACGAGCGTTGTTTTGCCATGATCTACGTGAGCAATGATGGCGATATTTCTTAAATCTTGTGACATTAGTTTGGTGTATTTGAAATGAAATTCTCTTCTTGTGTATCTTATGAAGCCTTTGCTCCAATTATTTCTAGAAAAGTTGCAAGCCTTAAAGATACGGCTATTTTGATCAAATCCGTATAAATAAATGAAAGTGATTTTGCGATGCAATTGCAAGACTCTCTCTTCACTTGGGTATTGCCAAAAGAATTACCGATAGATGAAAGAATGCTAAATTTTTTTGTGAGGAATTTAATGCGGAAAGCTAGGATAAAAAATAAGTTGCGCAATCTCGAAGATATGAGCATGCGCAACAAAATTCCTCCAATACACTGCTTTGAGGCAAATGGAGAGTGCAGCAGGAGAAAATGGGTAAATATGGGTGCAGAATATAGAGTCCGGCTTCACGGAAAAAATAGATACAATGACCCTTCTGTATAAAAAATGACGTATTGATTAGTGAGTACACACATAAACATCAATAATTAAAATATTATGGGTCATAAAATCAAAATTTTTTCACTTATCGCAGTCCTCATGGGCGTAGTATCCTGTTCAGATACCACTGATTCTGGAATTACCATCCCGGAGGGACAGGGCACCATTAACGTTACCGGAGCATTAGAGACCGACCATGAAGGAACTTCATGGTTTTTTGGCCTCAGTTCAGAGGAGCAGAATTCTTACAATAATTTCACCCTTAGTCTCAGTGATGTGGGGTTTGCTTCTCAGGAAGAAAGTACTTACATATTTTCAATTCGCATGATTGGAAATGGCGGGCCATTTGAGCTTACAACTGGCGAATATACGTTAGGGGAATCTGAAGAAGTGATTACTGCTGTAAGTTACACCAATAAGGAGGGGGCGGAAAGAGCCAGTTATGGAACAAGTCCTGACGTAACCGGAACCGTAACCATCCAATCCATTTCCGACACGTCTATTGAGGCCAGTTATAATGTCAGATTACAAGAAGTGATAAGCACTGGGTTTCTTGATAATTTTGTAAACATAACGGGTGATTTAACGGCCACGTGTATAACAGGTGTTGGTGATTGCCCCAATTAAGAGCAATTTTTGTTATGCCAGCTTCAGCCCGGCCCTGCGTATTCCGCCATATATACAGGGTCGTTGGGTGTAGCTTCCAAAGTAGGCACATTAAACGGAATTAGCCTATGTCAGCCAACACAATCAGACAACTTCTACAATTTTAGTAGAGCAAACCCGCAGTGTTTCTTTTTGAGACATTGCGGGTTTTTTTTGACTCTATGTTGATTAGTGTGGGTAAGGTATAGAAGTGCTGTTATCCGTCAGACCAATCACCGACATATTTTATTAGTGATATTCAATGAAAAGTAATATAAGAAGATAGTATCAGGATCTGAGTTAGGATGATTTTTTTAAGCCAAATAGACATAGAATAAAATATTAGTAGGTTTATGAAGTAAAAGACTCAAATATAATTGTCACGGGCACGTACCCCACACCGGTTGATTATCGAAGATTAGAGCGCTTCCCGTAGCAAAGCCAAAGGGTTCCATAGAAAAATAACTGACGCACCAGCCGCTGATGTCCTGGTTAAAGGCACCGGCATACTGAAACATATCCCCCATATCCGTAACGGCAGACACATCCCAACCCCCAATGTCTTGGTTGAAGGCATCGGCATACTGAAACATCCCATCCATACCGGTTACCTTGGATACATCCCAGTCTCCAATATTCCCGTTGAAGGCATCAGCGTTAGAAAACATAGCACTCATATCCGTTACCTCGGAAATGACCCAGTTGTTGAGATCCTGATTAAAGGCATCGGCATAATAAAACATACGATACATATCCGTTACACTGCTTACGTCCCAGTTGCCTATATCCTGGTTAAAGGCATCAGCCTCATAAAACATCCTAGCCATATTAGTTACCCCGGAAACATCCCAGCTGCCGATATTCTGGTTGAAGGAAGTGTTTCCAGCAAACACCCTACCCATATCGGTTACAGCAGAAACATTCCAGCTACCAATGTCTTGGTTAAAGGCATCGGTTGCAGAAAACATCCTATTCATATTCTTTACACTGCTTACGTCCCAATTACCAATACTTTGATTGAAAACAGAGACACCGCGAAACATATAAGCCATAGTTGTTACGCTACTTACATCCCAGCCTCCAATATCTTGGTTAAAGGCACCGGCAGACAGAAACATATTACTCATATCGGTCACGGCAGAAACGTTCCAGCTACCAATGTCTTGGTTAAAGGCATCGGTAAACTCAAACATACTACTCATGTTTGTTGCCCCAGCTACGTTCCAGCTGCTGATATCACTATTGAAGGCTTTAGCATTACGAAACATGGCGCTCATGTCCGTAACTTTGCTTACATCCCAGCTGCTGAGGTTTTGATTAAAAGATTCGGCGTCATAAAACATCCTACTCATATCACTTACCTCAGACACATCCCAGCTGCTGATATCCTCATCGAAAAACTCGTCATCATTAAATAGATCACTCATATCGGTGATCCCAGAGGTGCAGGTTTCATCAGCGTTGACGAAGTTGATTTGACCGGCGCTTCGTTTAGTGTAGGTCTCTCCATCTACCGTACCAGAATCACCCACATTAGCATCTTCACACTTTATGGTTACCCCGTTTTGTGCCAGGTAGAATAAGGAACCCATTTCTTCCGTAAATATGGTCGTCAATTCCTTGGGGCTGTCCATCGTTAGCTCTATGAAATTATCGGTACTGTTTACATCACCTTGCCACTCTGAAAATTCCCAGCCTTCATCGGCACTAGCGGTAAGTTCCACAACCGTGCCAAATTCATAAGTGGTTTGATCAGGATTCTTAACTATGGCTCCCTGTCCGGTGGTGTTTATGGTGAGGGCAAAGTTTTTCTTCTCAAAGACAGCGGTTACTTCTTTGGCTTCATCAACGGTAAGCTGAACGGGATTATCGGTGCCGGTCACACCTCCCTGCCATTCCACAAATTTCCAACCGGTAGCAGCAGAAGCAGTCAAATCAACCACAGTACCATATTCGTATTCCTGCTGATCCGGATTTTTTGTAACGGAACCCTCGCCCGTTGTGCTCAGGGTGAATTCAAAATTTTTCTTTTCAAATACCGCCGTCACGTCTTTAGGGTCATCCACAGTAAGCTCTTGGGGATTTTGGGGACCTGTTACATCCCCCTGCCATTCTACAAATTCCCAGCCCGTTGCAGGGTTGGCTGTCAGCTCCACTACCGTGCCATGCTCATAGTCAGTAGCCTTATTTTGCACAATTTGTTCATCCACGGCTCCTTCTCCCTGTGTAGTAATAGTGAGGGGATAGCTTTTCTTCTCAAATACCGCCGTTACCTCTTTAGCCTCATCTACCATAAGTTCTTGAGGATTTTGTGGACCTGTTACATCGCCCTGCCACTCTACAAATATCCATCCGTTGGCGGGGGTGGCAGTCAGCTCTATGGTCGTGCCGTGCTCATAGTCAGTGGCCTTATTTTGCACGACTTGCTCATCTACGATTCCCTCTCCGCTTATCTCAACGGTGAGGGCGTACTGCTTTTTGGCAAATACGGCTATAATATCCTTGTCTGCATCCATGGTAACAGTAGCCGTGGGATTTAGTCCACTATGGTCGCCGGCCCATTCTACAAAACGCCAGCCTTCATTGGCCGTCGCCGTGATTTCAGCGGTGGTGCCCTCATCATAGACCTGCTCGGCGGAGGAAACTTCGCCGCCCTCAGTGGGTGAGCTGCCAAGGGTGAGTGTATATTGGGTATTCGAATCGGTAGATTTACAGCTTACAAGCAATAAACTGACCAATAGGATGGTAGCATATAGTGATTTGTTCATAATGGATAAATTTTTAAAATCGGTGAATAGGCAAGTTGCCTGAAAACATGGCGCACCCTTACTTACGTAAGTGAAATGAGGAAGAGCTCAATTAATTTAGAGAGAGCTTAATAGCCACAGTATCTTATGCTGATACTTCTACTGAACCGGATATTGATGAAGGAAATGGGTTTGATAATGTTCAGCTTCAAGTAATAGGAAATTATAAAATGCAAAAAACCGGCGAAGCCAACTTCTGAAGAGCAGGAGAAAGCAGCTTGGCAAATGATCACAGTCGCAGCTGAAGGAGGGATGTCTGACGAAAAATTACCCGATCCTGAAATTTAAATCCGGAAATTAAGAACGTTTATTTAGGAGAGGTCTTTGCACAACCGGTCTTTTTTCCCAATCCCTGGTTGTGCAAAGACCTCTATGATTTATTTTTCTGCCAATAGGCTTTCAAGTAAGTCTGTTTGTCTCTTATAGGAATTATCAGATGTACTTTTATATACTTCAATTAGTCCTTGAATCTGCCTTTTGTTTAACGGACGAAAATCGGGCGCAGCTTTTTTTAGTTTATCATAACTAACGGTAAATATAGAATCTGCTTGTACCGTTTTACCCTGAAAATATAACGAAGCAGCTAAATAATTTTGAGTACAGGAGGTCCATACATGATTGCTACCCAAGGCATTGTTATATATAGAAACACTTTGCTCTAAATAAGGTTGAGAAGAATCATACTCTTTTTGTTGTAACAAAAATTTTGCAATACTGTGTTTTTTTGAGGCTGTTTTCCAGTGATCTTCCCCATACCTTTCTGTAGTGTGCATCAAATTTGTAACAAGTACGTCAAATACTTCATCAAACTTAGATTGATAACTTAAATTTGCTGCGAGATTACCCCGAACATTTATGGTATTGGCATGGCCTTTTCCGAGCAATTGCTCCGTTAATGTCAATGACTTCCGCAAGTAGGTTTCTGAATCCTCATAACGTTCCAGGTCTCTGTAAATGAAAGCCAGATTATTATAATAAGTAGCTAAATTGACCCTATTTTCAGGAGATTCCTGCAGTTCATACGTTTGAATTAAATCCAGATATAGTTCTTCTGATTCTTGATACTTTTCTTTTTCCCGATATATGTAAGCTAATGTATGTTTGACACTATTAAAATTGTCATTAGTTGGTGCATCAGCCTCGTATATCTTTAATGCTTTTAACGCATAATATTCTGCCGAGTCAAGCTTACCCACATTTCGCATAGCAATTGCCATCTGTGTCATGGTACTTGCTATCTTAGGATTTTGATCATCCAGAAGGTTAGTTCTTATTTTATATGCTTTCCGGTAGTATGGCAGGGCAATGTCGTAATTCAATCTTTCGGCAATACCGCGTTGAAATAATGCCTCCGCCTTTTCTAAACTACCTGCCCCAAACACTTCCTGGTTGTTGATAATAGCGTCATCTAAAATATTTTCAGCCTTCATTCCAAAACCCAATCTTGAATATGACTGGCCAATTACCGTAAGCATATTAGCGTGAATTGCAGGATTCTTAATATCTTCAATACGCTGATAGCCCCGATCCAAAAGTTCTTCTGCCGTCAACTCCCTCCCGTCGTTGCCAGATGGGTCACTGGATTGAAATAATTGCGTAAGGAAAGTGGTTATTTGTTCCGCTTTTTGGGCCTCCAACTGTGCCATATCACGTTCTTGGGCAATCCGCCAGGTATAAAATCCCGACAATCCAATAATGAGCAGGAAAATACCTGCGGCTATCACTGCTCCTTGCCTATTCCGCTTAAAAAACTTCTGGCTGCGGTAGCGCAAAGAATCCTCAGCGGCAGATACCGGTAACCCATTTTTGTAATTATTCAGATCTTCTAGAAACTCATTTGCTACGCGGTACCGTTGTTCATATTCTTTGCGAATGGCCTTTAAAGCGATGGCATCCAGATCTCCCATCACTGTCTTTTTTAATATTAAATTCGAAATATTGGAGCTGGGGTTTTCAGCCTCTTGGTTAAGAATAGCCTGTTCCGTTTCATAGCCTGAAAGATCACCCAAATCCAAAGGATGTTCACCGGATAATAACTCGTAAAAGACTATACCCAGAGCATACAGATCGGTAGATGTGGTGATATTTTCCTGGCGTACTTGTTCAGGTGCCGCATAGCGAGGGGTGAGGAGGCGGGCACCGGTTTTGGTTAGCGCCTGGTCTTCCTCATCTTCTAACAATTTGGAGATTCCAAAATCCAGAATCTTAATGTTGCCTTCCCGGTCCACCAAGATATTACCCGGCTTTAGGTCGCGGTGAATGACTAAATTTTCGTGGGCATGACGAACAGCCTCCAACACTTTTTCAAATAATGCTATTTTATCTTCAATAGAACAATTGTGTTTCTGACAATAAATATTAAGAGGAATGCCATCTACATGTTCCATGATGATATAGGGGAAGCCCTCGCCGGTAATACCTGCGTCAAAAAACTTGGCAATACCCGCATGATTAAGCCCTGCCAGAATACGCTGCTCACGCTTAAAGCGGCGGGCATTTTCATCCGTTGCTTTGCCGGTTCGTATAATTTTAATAGCAACCTTGTGGTCAAAATCTTCGCCACAATGCTCGGCCATATACACCAATCCCATCCCCCCTTCGCCAATTTTTTCTTTGATGATATAGGAACCTATTTGTTTACCAATAAGACTTTGGGCGGCAGCAAGAAGTTCAACATCATCGGAGATTTCTTCATAAAACTCTTTCTTGTAGTCTTTTGCATTTTCCAGCCAGCCTTCGGACTCATCGATGGAATTCAGCAGTTGAGTTACTTTGCTCTTAAGCTCGGGTTGGCCCTCGCACTGCTTATCAATGATTTTTTTACGCTGGTCCTCCGGAAGGTCCAGGACTTGATCGAGTATGGCTTCGACCTGTTGCCAGCTGGAATCATTCATAGTGCTACTGATTTTATTTCTGGGTATAGAAAAGCAAACGTCCTAAAGGGGAGCATTCTTTAATACGCTTTAGCAAGACGTAATCAAGTTAGTATTTCTGAGATTAAATCTAAATTCTCTTCTTGCGTATATTGATGAATTCTTTTGCTTCATTGTTCCAGAAAAGTTGTAAGCTTTAAAGACACCGGGAATTTTCACAATTCCGTGTCATTAAATTGAGAATATCTTAATCTTAAATACATCAATGATATCACCTATTCTTTGGCTCTTATTTGGCCTAATCCTGCTCATTAAAGGAGCAGATTGGCTGGTAAATGGAGCTTCATCTTTAGCTAAAAAATTCAATGTATCCGATTTGGCTATCGGGTTAACAATAGTAGCCTTTGGAACCTCCGCTCCAGAACTTGTTGTTAATGTGATTGGGAGTTTAGAAGGTCATCACGAGATCATTTTTGCCAATGTAATTGGCAGTAATAATTTTAATCTGCTAGTCATTCTCGGCATCTCTGGATTAATCACCCCGCTTGTCGTTCAATCGAGTACCGTTTGGAAAGAAATACCGTTATCACTTTTTGCCGCGGTGCTTTTGTTTTTTCTGGCCAACGACTTTTGGAGCCCTGACACATTTTTAGTTTCTCGGGTCGACGGCTTCATCTTCCTTGCCCTTTTTTGTGCCTTTCTTTTCTATGTTTACAAACAACTTTCATCTGATCCTGCCGATGTAAAGGTGGACCATAAACCCATGAGTCCGCAAAAAATTTGGGGATTAATTATAGTGGGATTAGCAGGATTAGTCATGGGCGGACAGTTGGTTGTAGCAAATGCAATTGAGATCGCAACAGCACTGGGAGTCAGTGAAAAGATTATTGGGCTGACTATTATCGCAGCGGGAACTTCACTTCCTGAACTGGCAACTTCAATTGTTGCTGCTTCCAAGAAGAACGTCGATATAGCCGTTGGGAATATCATCGGGTCTAACATTTTCAATATCTTTTTGATTCTTGGGATCAGTTCATTGGTACAGCCCATTCAATATTCACCATCTTTCAACTCTGAACTTTATTTGCTGGCAGGCGGAACACTTCTCTTATTTATTGGAATGTTTACAGGCGGAAAGAAAAAACTCGATAGATGGGAAGCAGGAGTTTTACTGATTATTTTTATAGTCTATACATTTGCTCTTCTCTCTGGTAGGTTTTAATAAAAAAGGGAGCTGTTAACTCCCTTTTCTCTGAGGTTATTATTCTATTAATCCAGAAACGTAACTTTACCTGTTTCTAAATCATAGAAAGCGCCGGCAATTACCAAATCGCCGTTTTTTTCAAGCTCTGCTATTATGGAGCTATTCTCTCTCATTTCTTCAATAGTGTGTTTTACATTGTTGTTGACGACCGCCGTCACGTAATCATCGTTACTGGTTGATCGATCGCCATCATAGTTTTCTGTCATTTCAATGGCGGGCTTAATCTTCTCAAGCATTGCTGTGATATTCCCCATCTCTACCCCCTCGATAGCAGCTTTAACAGCACCACAGCTTTTATGGCCAAGCACAACCACTACTTTAGAACCTGCAACAGCAGTTGCAAATTCGGCGCTTCCAAGGATGTCTTCATTAACAAAGTTCCCTGCCACCCGGGCCACAAAAATATCTCCAACGCCTTTGTCAAAAACATTTTCAACCGGCACCCGGCTATCTACACAAGCAAGAACTATTGCTTCAGGATATTGTCCTTTTGCAGTTCCTTTTACCTGAGCTTGATAGTCTCTTGGTGTAAGGTCATTGTTTACAAACCGCTCGTTCCCTTCTTTCATGCTTTGTAAAATTTCCTCAGGAGTTGATGCTTCCTGAGTTTCACTTGTCATTACGTCGCCGAAAAGAGTTTCTTTCATCGTTGTGTCTTGTTGGTTTTCGTTAGTTGTACATGCTGTAATAGCAAAAGCTAAAACTGTTAGAGGTAATAAATTTTTTAAAAGATCTATGGTTTTCATGGTCCTGAATTTTTCTTATTGGATATTTGAAAGCCATCAAAAGGATCAAAAACCCTTATCCTTTCCTAAATGATTATATATGGGGATTGAATTTGCATATCCCTATTTAAGGGTACACTAAAACAATACCGGAGATTATAACCCTAAGGAGTGACGGCGATTTTAGGCGGGTATTCAGGCCAAGTCTGGTGGGGGCGTCAAAACCTGGGGTGTAAAAAGCCGAAGGTCAAGAAATGGATTAACTAAAAACTTTTTGTCAGAATAAGAAATAACAGTATATCCAAGCTCATGCTCAATCTCATCTTCACTTCCTGGTTCCTCTACAATATCAGGAGCAGGAATGGAAGATCCGGAAGACACAATAGTGGCTGGATTCGCGGGTATTAACCAGTCGAATTCATGCATCATCGAAAATGTTAGAAACAACATCGTCGAAAATACTATTAGCAATATGTATGGCTTTTCGGTAGTCATGAATATAAAATTTTATCTCCTAACTCTGACGTTCAATAAAGCGTTCCCACAAAACTACAGTCTTTAAAATTTCTCTAATGCAAAGAGCAGGAACGTTTTCAAGCTGTTACTAAGTTATGAAACCGGCATCTAATTTTTTTATAAAAATTCAATCAATGCGATTATTAGCTTTACTGTTTCTCTCCTTTATTTTCATTGCCCAAGCATCTATTGCACAATCCACCGGTTCCATCGCCGGTACTGTAACGGATGCTAAAACAGGGGAACCACTGATTGGGGCAACTGTAATTTTGGAAGGCACAAACCTTGGTGACGCCACTGACAGAGAAGGTCGATACAAAATCTCAAATATTCCGGCAAACTCTTACAATATCATTGCTTCTTATGTTGGGTTTGTATCCCAGACAAAGTTTAACCTCGTAATACGTTCGGAAGGTAATGCAGACGTTAATTTCCAGCTAAATGAAAACGTAAATGAACTTGATGATGTAACCGTAACGCCGAACCCGTTTCAAAAAGAAGAAGTTACTCCTCTCTCCATTCAGAAATTCAGTCAGGAAGAAATTGCTTCCTATCCCGGGGGGAATAATGACATCGCCAAAGTAGTACAATCTTTGCCGGGTGTTTCCGGCTCAGTCGGAGGCTTTAGAAATGATGTGATTATTCGAGGTGGCGCTCCCAATGAAAACATCTATTTCCTAGATGGAGTCCCGATTCCCAACATCAATCACTTTTCAACACAGGGTAGTGCCGGCGGACCTGTTGGCTTGCTGAATGTTTCCTTTTTTGAAGGAGTGACACTAACCGCCAGTTCGTTTGGTGCTGAATACGATAACGTACTTTCCGGTATCCTTCAGTTTAATCAGCGGAGTGGAAACGCTCAGGAATTTACGGGAAACCTTAGAGTCAGTTCAAGTGAAGCAGCACTTACGGTAGAAGGTCCCCTTTTTAAAGGCGATCAAGACCGAGCTAAAACCACGTATATAGCATCCGTCCGCCGTTCGTATTTACAGCTGCTCTTTCAAGCAATCGGCCTGCCTTTTTTACCGGACTATTGGGATTACCAGTATAAAGTGAATCACGAAGTTGACCGATATAATAGAATCTACCTGACAGGTGTAGGTTCGATTGATGATCTTGCTATAAATGAATTGGATGACTTTGATCCAGAACAGGAAGCCACCCAAAACCAAATCCCCGTCATTACCCAAAATAGTAATACAGTTGGGGTTGGCTGGAAACGACAGTTCAAAGATAATTCCGGTTTTATGGAGACCGTTTTGAGCAATAATACCTTGGGCAACAGCTTTTTCCGTTATGATGATAACGTGAATGAAACCGGTCTGTATCTTAAAAATGAATCTCGGGAAACAGAAACTCATCTTCGGTATAACGCTACTAAATTTATGGGGAATTGGACGTACTCAACAGGCTTCCAGGCTATCAACTCTGACTATTCAAATGCTACTGAAGACTTGGTTAATAATCGTCAGTTCGAAACCGACCTTAATTTTTTCCGATACGGGTTATTTGCTCAAGCCTCATCGAATGCATTCAAAAACCGGCTTACATTTTCTTTAGGGGCAAGGGCCGATGGGAATACATTCAGCAATACGGGCAATGAACTTTACAGAACTATAAGTCCACGAGCGTCCATTTCCTATAAACTCTCGGAAGATCAAAACTGGACAGCGAATGCCTCAGTCGGCCGATACTATAAAATTTTACCCTACACTACACTTGGCTTTCAGGATAATAATGGGAATTTCATAAATAAAAATTCTGACTATATACAAAGTGATCATGCTGTGTTAGGGCTCGAATATCTGTTGAATAAATCATCCAGAATTTCCGTTGAAGGGTTTTTTAAAAAATATGATGACTACCCAATTTCAACTACCGACAGTGTATCTCTAGCTAATAAAGGCGGTGGTTTTGAAGTCTTTGGCAGTGAGCCCATCATAAGTCAGGGAGAAGGAAGAACGTATGGTGTGGAGCTCTTATATCAACAAAAGTTCACCGGGAAATTTTATGCGGTAACAGCCTTTACATTCTATAAAAGTGAGTTCACTAATTTGCTGGGAAACGATTATGATCCGGCGGTTTGGGACAATGGAGTTCTTATCTCATTACTGGGAGGTTACAAGTTTGGCAATAACTGGGAAGTAAGCGGGCGGTACCGTTATCTTGGGAAAGCCCCATACGCTCCGGTCGATCAGGAAGCTACACTCAATAACTACCCGGCTGTTATTTTAGACTACAACCAATTAGGTTCTGTTCGACTCGATCCCTTTAGCCAACTAGACATCAGAATTGACAAGAAGTGGAGTTTTACGAAAATCAGTCTTGATGTATTTCTTGAAATTCAAAATGTGCTTGCTCAAACCGGTCCCTCCGAACCACGCTATGGGTTAGATCGAAATGAAAATGGTGAAATCATCACACCCAGAAATTTAATTCGAGTTGATTTGTCTCAGGATGCCAGCGTGCTACCCTCTATTGGTCTTGTATTGAATTTTTGATATTTCCAGTTTCAATACATATTACAGCTTATCGAAATTTAAAATGCTAAAGCATACATAACGCCATGGATTTAAAATTAGCTAAAAAACACTTTCTAGTTTGTGGAGCTTCAAGTGGCTTTGGACGGGCGGTGGCAGAACAACTACTTCACGAAGGAGCTCATATTATAGCTGTTGCCCGAAGAGAAGAAAAGCTGGATGAACTGATGAGCTCACATCCTAATCAAGTCAAAAAACTGGTTCGGGATTTATCGGATCAAGAAACTTTAACTGAAATTGAATCCTTAGTTTCAGCACTACAACTTCATGGTGTTTTAATTAATGCCGGTGGACCTCCTGCTCTTTCAGCCATGGAAACTACTCTTGATCAATGGGATGAAGCTTATCAGTCTGTGCTTAGGTGGAAAGTAGATCTTACAAAAAGACTTATTCCTCACTTTAAGGAAAATCAGTATGGCCGGGTTTTATTTGTTGAAAGTCAGTCTATAAAGCAACCCATCCCTTCTCTGGTATTGAGTAATGCATTTCGTGCAGCTGTTGCAGGTTTTGCCAAAACCCTTGCGCTTGAGATAGCTGGATCTGGAATCACCATAAACATTATAGCGCCGGGATCACATGAAACCCCTGCTATTGACCGCGTTATTAAGAAAAGGGCTGAGGACTCCGAAAAGAGTTTTGATGAGGTTAAAGCTGAACTAGAGAAAAGCATTCCTGTAGGAAGAATGGGTACCGGTGAAGAATTTGCTTCGTTGGCGGCTTGGTTACTATCTCCTCATTCCGGCTATGTGACCGGGCAGACCATTAGCCACGATGGTGGAAATATAAAAGGATTGTTTGGTTAAGAAGCTCCAAACCAAGATCAATTTAGCACAGTAAAATAGGCCACGGCTTTAGGCTGAAAACTTCGCAGGCGAAGCTGAAACTGCTCCGCTGTTTGCTCAATATCCGGCGTTACAAAACCCGTCTCGTCTTCCAGTATTTTTGAATAGAGTACGTAAACTTCGTAAGGTCTGACCTTTTCCACTTCAGCAAACTGCTCAATGGGAACGTCAAACTTGATGGTAACAGAAGAAGGGTTGTAGTTTACATTTTGCCCCCTTGGAAGTCCACGGGTTCTGATATATACTGTAGTTTCACCCTCCGTAAATTCAGATACATTCGCTTCGTATGAGACCTCTCTTTCTGAGAGCTCAATCACTCCTTCTGAATCTTCCAGACTTAGTATTGTAGAAATATCTTCTCTTACACCTGAGAGCTTCAGCGTATCCTGAATTTCCCATTCAGTTATATCACTAATTTTGGATTGTGCCCCGGTAACGGTAATGCTGTCCGGACTAAACACCGGTTCTCCAACCAATCCATATCGATTCTGAAAGGTAATGTCGGTATTAATTCTCACAGGCACTTTTTTGGACACCTTCAGCTCCATGTTAACGGAAAGCAAAAGAGGCTGTACTTTGGCAATATCTATATCCTGCAAATAACTTAGCCGTTGACGCACCTGATCAAATAGATTGATCTCACTTTCTTCGATGTTGATGACGACGGTCGGTGGGTCGTTATATAAATTAAGCAACTGCCACCCATCCCCTGAAACTCCAACTTGCACAAATTCAGGAAGATCTTCCGTCAATGCCATGCTTTCAGGAATATTTCCGGGCTCTACCGGAATGTTGATATTAATGCTAAAGCTGCCATTCAAATTCACGATAAACCAGAGAGAAACAGCCATGATATAAGCTGCGATAAAAACAATGATTTTTTCACGGCGATTAAAACGCGCTTCCGTTTCTTCATCTCCGGGCTTGGTTCCGGGTATGAGAAAGTTCTTAATGCGTTTTACAATTTCGTTATCTGTGATTTCAGCCATAGCCGAATATAGATGCAGGATTCAGGTTAGTCAACTAGCTGCGAACAATGATATCTCCGATTATGTCGCCTTTTACTTTTGAATTTAGTTTTTTGGCAATACTAAATCGATTTCCGTGAATTTCATGACGCCATGAAGGATGCTTAACGCGCATAACCAGTTTATTACCCTCAAAATGAAGGTCTTCCACTTCAGATGCCATCCTCTTGCCAACAATATCTTCAAATGCAGACAATATCATCCCTTGCTTCAATTTCTTTTTCTGGGGAAATTTCTCCAGGAAATCTTCTAATACAGAACTCAGGGATTTTGGCGGATCGAATCTCATTTTCTAACCTCGGTTATATTGCCATCTTTCACTTCATAAAAGCGATTGTTCACACCATCAAAGTTAACATAATCTTCGAAGGGAATGGGATTAGCTGAAGTTATAAATATTTGACCTTTATGTTGTTGAAGTGCATCCAGTAAAATTTCGGTTTTTTTAAGGTCTAAATCACCGAACACATCATCCAGCATTAGGATGGGGAGATCGTCCAGTTCGTCCGAATAATAATGCAACTGAGCCAGCTTCAAAGACAGCTTGAACAAGCGGTGCTGCCCTTGCGAACCAAACCGACGAAGTTCAAAATCATCCAGATAAAAAATAATTTCATCCCTGTGTGGACCTACTGACGTATACTCCCTATCGATTTCTTTAGGCTGAACTTTTTCCAACTGTTCATAATATTCTTTCTCAATAGCTTTAACATCCGTGCTGGGTTCGCAGAAAGTCTGGTATTCTAAATTTGTGGTCAGATCCATTCCCGATACCATCGCGTAATCTTTGGCGAGATACTCTTTTAGGTTCTCAAGTACTTCATGTCGCTTTGCTACAATTCTGGAACCGACTTCCACGAGTTGCACATTCCACGGTTCTAAATACGCCTCCAAAACTGAAACCGGGCCGCGATATTCCTGTAATAACGAATTCCGCTGTTTTCTGACTTTCCGGTATTCAATCAAATCGCGAAGGTAGGCAGGTGAAATCTGGCTTATAAAAGAATCGATAAATGAACGGCGTTCTGCAGGCCCTTCCAGTGTTAGCTTCTTATCGTCTGGGGTTAGAGTTACAACAGGCACCATTCCGATCAGATCTGAAAGGCGCTCAAGCGGAGAATCATTTACGAAAATCTTTTTCCCATCCCCTCGGGAATATGAACAAGCAACATCAAACTCAGAACGAATCTGCCCTTCAAAATGACCATTAATCATGAAATAGCTCTCATCCTGATTAACCACATACATGTCGGTATTAGATACAAAACTTCGGGACATACACAGATAATGGATGGCATCAATTAGGCTTGTTTTACCTGAACCATTCGGCCCTGTAATTACATTGAGGTTCGGCGCCCAATCCACCTTTGTGCTCAGGTGGTTCCTGAAATTTGTGAGTTCTGTGTGAGTATTTCGCATACGCTACATGGTACGCATTCTGAAGGTTTTAAGCAGAACCATTTCCCATAAAAAGAGCCGACCTTCGCTAAAAAAGTCGGCTCAAAAAGTTACTGTAATATAAGTATGTACTCAGTTAGAGCGATTTCAAACCCATTCCTTACAAAATATTTTCTAATCTACTTTGTGAGGATCATTTTCCTGGTATAAGATGTACCATTTACATCTAGCCGGTACATATAAATTCCGCTCGAAAATGAAGAAGCATTCCAAACTTCTGAGTAGGCTCCGGCTTTCAAAAAGCCCTCTTTTAATACTGAAACTTCCCGGCCAATTACATCAACAATACTTAGGCGAATATTAGCATTCTCTGCCAGCTCAAATTTAATGGTGGTTACGGGATTAAAAGGATTGGGATAGTTTTGAGAGAGTGAAACACCGCTTGGCAAATCATCATCTTTCTCATTAGCCACACTTACTCCATTTTGAGAACCGGGAGTTCCACCATAAGCTGTAGAAACAGCCCAGCTTTCAGGTAAGGCATTATCTGAGTCAGCACTTTTCAACTCAAGAGTAAAGCCCGTGCCGTCTGCTTCTTCAGGCCATGGAGCCTCATCATCGTATTCAACTTGATCAATCAAAACACCAGACTGGTCAAAAATCCGAACCTGATCACTTCCTCCTGCCAGACCAAAACCCATATCTCCCAGCAGTGATTCTCCTAAACTCAGGCTGCTGTAGACAGCCTCAAAATCCGCTTTACTCTGGGTGATTACGAGATGTCCTCCACCACTGAGAATAGTGTTTGCCGGAAATTCAAACTCGTGAGTATCATCTTCATCTTTTAAAACCCACCCTCCAATATTAATCTCGGTCAAAGACTTGTTATACAATTCTACCCAATCCTGAGGATCATTTTCATCTTCCCCATTGTACATAATTTCGTTAATAACCACATTGGTGTTATTGGTCGTGCTTACCTCAAATTGAGCAGTTACTGAAGGGGTTTGATTTGACTGAACCTCAATCGTCCGCTCTGGGGAACTGACATCTCCCGTCCATCCCACAAATTTATAGCCTGCTTTAGGAATGGCAGTAATCTTTATGGGCACATCCTGAAAATACTTTCCATTCCAAGGGTATGAACTTGGCTGAAGTCGGTTAACCCGAACTACGCCCTGCTCATTTCCTGATACACTTACCCGGACAATGTTTCTTTCCCCAACCCCAAAAAATGATGTGATATGGGATTCCACAAAACCCCCACGACGATCTGCAAAGTCCCGTAGTACCTGAACATTATTGTTCCAATTATCTATAGAGCCACCCCACCTCTGCTGATGCGTTGCCATCTCATTTTCAATTTGCGCCGAAAGTGAGTCAATGACTGAATTTATATTTGGTGCGTTGAATGAGGAATTCAATAAATCAGCATAACGGTTTATAAATTCATGTTTGAATGAATCATTTTCGAGAAATTTTCTAAACATATAGGTAGACCAGGGTGGATTTGGCCAATCGGGACCATTCGGGTCAGTTGCAAATTGAAGCATGTTCTGTTCGTAATTCTGTCCATACATGCTAAAACCGAAATCAGTGTCATAAATAATCCATCTCCATTGGGCACCACTTTTTCGTTCTCTCCAATATCTCAGGTTATTACCCGGCCAATCTGTGTTAGAAAAGAATGTTTCAGCGACCATATAGTCGATGTAGCTGTCCAGTTCTACTTGCTCAGCAACTTCTTCATAGTCAGCCTGAGTCTGCATATTAGCATTCTGAAGAGCATTCATAAACTCACTGTAAGCTTCAGTTCCACCATGCTTGGCTTCGCCATTGTTTTCAATCAAATCCAGATCATCCGTATCTACATCATGATTTGAAGCAATGAAGTGTTCGTTAATTTTCTCCCGGATATTCTGAATGCCCCAATATTCTCCATTCATATAAACAACCACAGGCTGATAGGCTTGGTAATCAAGCTCCAGCCCTTCAACTAATGTTTTCATGAGTGCATCACGAAACTGCGTGTTATTGAAATCGTTTCCTGAATTCCTTAAAACTATAGATTCAAACGTTTCAATTTCTTTTTCCTTGAACAAACGATACTCTAAATTAGGTATCCCATATTCGCCCCTGAAAAGAATAGCCAGTGATTTCTGAGGCTGCGTTCGGCTGCATCCGCCAAACATTCTAGCCCCTGCATTTTCACCAAATGCACGATTTCCTTCTTCATCAAAAAGCTCTAAATGAATTGGGATCTCCCAATCCTGATTCCAATTTACAGGTCCGTTGCTGCAATTTCCTGTAATACCATTAGTGCCTTGCACATAAATCCCGGACTCATCACTCCATAGATTATCCGGCTCTGTAACTACTGAGACAACAGGAAGATCATGCGTCCTATCAATGATAAATGTTTCGGTAACCACTTCACTTGGAAGTTTATCTTGCTCTATCGCTCTTAACCTAAACGTAGTTGTTTCAGATATCGATACCGGAGATAACAGAACCTGCGACGATGTTGTTGGAATAGACCCGTTTGTTGTATAGTAAACGTCACCGCCAAGATCAGAACCTAATGCCACCTCTATTCCCGATGAATAGAACCCTCCGGATTGTGATAAGCTTGGTACTGCCGTCCGGGCCTGATAAAATTCCCCTGTATTTTCTTCCATAGGACTTGGAGAAGTAAAAATCCCCCAGCCATTCTCCGCTTCACCATTACGGCCATATGATTCCCCTGCTAATAGTTCCGGAACTGCAGCCTGATCTACTACGCTTCCCTCGGGGCTCGTTAAAAACACAGTTTCTCCGGATGAACTGATTTTAAAATTTGTATGAGGGTAAGCAACCTCAACAGCTTCAAGTTTAGTTTCAACAGCAACTCCTCTGGAATTATCAGTAGGGTTGGTATACGCCAAGGTTAAAAATGGAATTATAGAAAGATCGGATGATCCGGAATCAAAATTATGTACCTGTATAGCTAATATATTTTCGCCTGGCTGTAGCAAGTTTTTATAATCGTCAAGAGAAATAGATTCTAACTCTCCGCCTTTAGCTAATATTGGTTCTATAAAAGTAGAAGCGGTAGCATTATATGCTAATGGCGCCACTCCATTCATATTTTGCCGTGAAACTTCCTCCCCGTTTAAATATGCTACATACCCGTCATCGAAATCTATGTGCAACAACATCCGGCTTATATTTTCGGGATCGCTGACCGTAAATGAAGTTCTAGAGAATACAGAGATCGTTCCCGGTGGAACCTCGGTAGCATCATCCCCATCTCCAAAACCAATGCCAAAAGGCCCACTTTCCCAGCTCTCATCATCAAAGTCTATATCTACCCAAGAGTTACTTACTATTGATGTGGGAATGAGGTATTGAGTCTCATCATTTTCTCTGATGATTGTTTCCCAAAAAGCAGTATAGCCTTTACGGTCTTTATCGGAGGCAAAAATAAGGTGATAAGATCCGGGCTCAACAATAACTTCAGGCATTTCCCATTTGAACAAATCTTCGGGATCATCAGAAACTCCATACCCGGTTAAATCTACGGCCTCAGAACCGGCATTATAGAACTCAACCCAATCAGGGCTATCCCCATCTTCGTCAGCGACTCCTCCTGAGTTACTGGAAACTAGCTCATTTATTACGACCTGACTAAAACCGGATCCAACAGTGATAAAGAAAAATAAAATATTGAACCAGAATATTTTGAAGCGAGATGATGTGCTGATTTTCATTTCTAAAAAGGCTTATTAGGAACTTCTGTTACTTTAATATAGCCTTATTTCCCAAAAACAAACGGTAGAAATCACCAATCGAAAATGGATAATATTTAGAGTGTTTTCAGCTTTCTTTTTCTCCTGAAGGCTGAAATTGAAGTTCCAATTCCCACAGAGGCGAACAGGAGTCCGAATAGAATTACGAAAATGGAAATAGCCCAATTGAATATCCCTTTATCAATGATGGCTTTATTGTGATTATCAGGTTGATGCAAAACTTCTACATGTTCTCCCCTGCTGTAAGAGGGAGGACTACTTCCTACATCATGAGTAAACCTGATCGCCTCAAAAGATCCGGTAGGCGAATATTCAACAATCGGGTAATAGGTATAGCCATCATCACTGCTTCTTTCCTCAAGATCTACAACTATGCCTGATGCCGGCACCGCTGTTTCCAAAAAGTGATAGCGCTCAACCCCCAGGTACATTCCCAAAGCAACAACACCAAGGCCGACAACAGTAAATATTGGACCGATAATTTTCAAGTCCCCTTTTTGATTAGTACTCACTTCCTGCATCCTGGCAGGCTCTCTTATTATTTCTTTTTCTTCTGCCTCCTCTTTCTTATCGCTTTTTAAAACCTCTGTAAATTCATCCACAGAATCGATTCCTTTAGATTTTAAACCCCTTCGAAACCACAAAGCAATCAGCACAAATACACCCAAAGAGTACAGTACATTCCAAATAGAAAAATTGAACATGGCCAAGAACACAGAGCAAAAAATCCCTCCGAAAACCATCAAAAACAGTCCTACGAAATAAGGCGTGTTTGATTTGAGTCGTGGCGTCTTACCCGCTATGTAAATTACCTCTACTTTCTCCCCAATTTGATATTGCGGACGCCCCGAACCATACCGGCCCGTAAAATCACCAAAGTAACTTTCAACAACAGGTTGGTAGGTCTTATTTCCCTTTGAGCCTTTTTTGACTTTGAATCCCGTTACTTTTCCGGTTGTCTCCAAAGCAATACGTACGTACCTGATATGATCAAATATCAGGTAAACCCCCAGAAAGAGCACGAAGCTTCCGATAAGAAAAAATAAAATTTCCATATCCCCATTTAACAAAAGGGCATAAAAAAAGCCATCACAAATGTGATGGCTTTGAAACTTTACATTCTCGAGCTTTTATAATCCAAAGGCGTCGTGCCCTAAGAAAATAGCAGAGTCACCCAGTTGCTCTTCAATACGAATCAATTGATTGTATTTAGCAATTCGGTCAGTTCGGCTCATAGAACCTGTTTTAATTTGACCGGCATTTGTAGCTACTGCAAGATCTGCAATAGTTACATCTTCTGTTTCTCCTGATCGGTGAGAGATAACAGCAGTGTATCCATTCTTATGGGCCATCTCGATCGCATCCAGTGTTTCCGTGATGGTACCGATTTGGTTCACTTTGATAAGGATAGAGTTGGCAATGCCACGCTCAATACCTGTGGCCAATCGCTTAGTGTTGGTTACAAAAAGGTCATCCCCAACAAGCTGAACTTTATCACCAATGGCTTCCGTCAGTTTTTTCCATGCATCCCAGTCATCTTCAGCAAGACCGTCTTCAATAGAGATAATTGGATATTTGTCAACCCAGGTGCTCCAGAATTCAACCATTTCATCTGTATCTTTTTTAGATCCATCACTCCACTTAAATTCATACAGACCTGTTTCAGTATTGTAGAATTCTGAAGCAGCAGGATCTAACGCAATCAATACATCTTCTTCAGGAAGATATCCTGCTTTCTCGATCGCAGTTAAAATAACTTCAACAGCTTCTTCATTTGATTTGAGGTTCGGAGCAAATCCACCTTCATCACCAACTGCCGTGCTATATCCTTTTTCAGAAAGAACTTTCTTCAGGGTATGAAATACTTCGGCTCCAACCTGTAATGCTTTGCTGAAAGATTCAGCTCCGGCAGGCATAATCATAAATTCTTGAAGATCAACACTATTATCAGCATGAGAACCACCGTTGATAATATTCATCATTGGGAGTGGCATTACTTTGGCATTCACGCCGCCAACATATCTCCACAAAGGCATTCCCAAGTCTTCAGCAGCAGCTTTAGCGCATGCCATTGATACACCTAAAATCGCATTTGCTCCCAGCTTAGCTTTGTTTGGAGTTCCGTCTAATTCAAGCAACAAATCATCTAAGTCAATTTGATTAAAAACAGATCGCCCGCGGAATTCGTCTGCGATTGTTGTATTCACATTTTCAACGGCTTTAAGCACGCTTTTCCCGAGATAGTAATCTTTATCCCCATCGCGTAGCTCAACAGCTTCGTGTTCACCTGTAGAAGCTCCTGATGGAACCGCGGCACGACCAACGGTGCCTGTTTCTAAAGTTACATCCACTTCAACAGTGGGATTTCCCCGCGAGTCGATGACCTGTCTTGCATGAACGTCTTCAATAAAACTCATTATAATTTCTCCGATTTGTAGTTAGTGAGATTAATTACTTTAAGGTACTGCGATTTAACATGTACTTAAAGCCATTTCGCCTGAAGTTTTGTAACTTTGTTGAAGATTTGATTAACATTTAAAACTTATTTTGCTTTGACACCACATCCCTGGGTTATTCTTTTTGATATTGACGGCACACTTCTGTCTGTTGACAGTAAATATAACCGAAGCCATCTTCGAAGAATTTTAGATGAGCTCGAAATTCATTATCCGGATATGGAGAAGGATTCTTTTTCCGGACGAACCGACCATGATATCTTTAGCTCTTTTTTAGTTAATCATGAATTTGATGAGTCTTTGTATAAAGAATATAAATCACGTTATCTGGAGTACATGGAAAATGTATTGCTAACTAAGAAAGAATATGTCAATCGCATCGATGATATTGACGAGGCTTTGGAATTCTTTTTTAATGGTGATTTTATTTGCGGCCTTCTCACCGGGAATTATCCCCAAGCTGCACAGATTAAACTCAAAGCAGCAGATATCAGCAGAGATTTTTCCTTTGGAGCTTTCGGTGAATTCGAAAAAGACCGAAATAAACTTCCAAAAATTGCACTAGATCAGGTTGAGAAACTCTATGACTTTTCTCCCGAGCCTTCGCGGTTTATTGTTTTAGGTGATACTCCACGGGATGTGATTTGTGCTAAGAAAGCAGGAATGAAATGCGTTGCTGTTACCACCGGTAAATATACCCGGGCTGAGCTAGCCGAACATAATCCCGACGTTATTATCGACAGCTTAGCTAATCCGGAAGAATGGTTTTCTCAGGTGAGCAATTAATATTTGTTACCACATCCAGCCAAAGATGAAGCTGATTTGAGCCGTACCAAAATACTTCCTCGGATCATTAGCTTTTTCAAGAGGCGCAAAAGCGTCCGGGCCAACTTGAACTGAGGTTGGTCCTAGTCCACACGGATTTGTTGGAGCCATCCCTATTCTGGTTAAGTCAGGCTGACAAGGTTCTAATACCTGAATTCCATCAGCAAAGTAATTCATCGAATACCCAAACTGAATGGTTGAAAGGTTTGAGAAGTTTTCACCGAAATCAACTCCTATCACAAATTCTCCTCCTAAACCCCAATGAGTTTCGGATTCGTCAAAGCCTGAGAATACATCATTGATTCGTTCAGAATAGCCATAGATAGCCGCGTCATTTTCTCTGAATCCATTTTCAGAACTGTCATTAAAGTAGGCGTACGATAAAGCAAAAGTAGGCCCCACACTTAAAGAACTGAATACCCGGAAGTTATCAGAAATGTCTTCTGCGAAGAATCGTTTTTTCAATCCAATATGTAACGGAACTGCCAGTACACGTTTATACTTTTCAGGAACGGTCTTGAAACCAAAGTAATAGTCAATGAATGTTTGTTCTGTAGGATCTTTAAGTCCAATAATCTTCAAAGAGACGAGAGCTTCAGAATATGAGTTTAAGCCGAATCTAAATTGTCCTCCTGCCCCAAAACCAAAATCACTCAGAGAGAGATTAATACCAAAGCCGGTTTTATATCCTTCGTCAAATAGGTTTCTCGGAACTTCCTTTTTTTCCACTTCAGGTTCTCCAAATTGCGCAATAACTGGGTGCGACACTCCAATAAGTAGAAATAAAAGAGTATACGTGATCAAATTTTTCATTAAAAAATCGGGTTTTTGAACGTTTTAAGTACATTATCTGTAACTAAAACGAAATTTTATTCATTTTCTTATTGCCTTAAAGCAATAACCTGTTATTTTCAGCACAAATTTTGATTTACAAAACATTCCTTTAAAATAATTAATTCAAGCTACAAAGCATGAATTCACACACAACTTATTTTGTATTTGGGCCAACTGCAACGCTACGCAGAATGTCTTCTAAAATGTTCAAAGAGCATCCGCCTAAATTCCTTTACGAATATTCACCTGAGGGTTCTTCAGAAACGATTTATGTAGCCGTTTATGAAGAATATGAAAAACAGATTAACTCAAGTGTTACGCTTACTTGTATTGTCGAAAGCTTAGGCAAGCATAATAAAATTGTTCTTAAAAAGACCGGTGGTCGCATGGGATTTCGGGGAAGTTCTCTCTCGGAAGAACGTAATGTAGAATCCAACGTTATTGATTTTGTTCTGGATTTTTCAAAACGCCATGGCTTAACGCTTCAGGAAGAGCAGCCCCCGAAGCAAGCCGAGGAAGAATAATTCATGCCTAAAGTTCCTTCCGTATGGACGGTTCTTAGCATGCTGGAGTGGGCGACTGAGTTTTTTGAAGAAAAAAACGTTAAGTCACCACGGATGAGTATCGAGTGGCTCCTTGCAGATGTACTTTCCGTTAAACGACTGGATCTTTACTTGGAATACGACCGTCCGCTTTCTACTGCTGAACTGAATGAATTACGCCCAAAGGTGAAACGCCGTTCTCTTCACGAACCTCTTCAATACATTACCGGTGAAACTGATTTTCATCATGTTCATATCAAAGTTGAGCCCGGGGTACTTATACCCAGACAAGAAACCGAAGAACTTGTTGCCTGGATTCTTGAGCTATATCCCAAAGACACAGAGCTAACTGTTTTAGATGTTGGAACAGGTTCGGGTTGTATACCGATAGCGTTAAAAAACTCAAGGCCAAATTGGAACCTCTATGCTACTGATGTTTCAGATAAAGCTATAGAGATTGCGAAAAGTAACGCATCATATAACGAAGTAGAAGTTGAGTTTGCAAAGGATGACTTATTCCAGCCTGCACAATTTTCCGGCCTCAAATTTGATCTCATCATATCCAATCCTCCATACATCCTTCCTTCAGAAAAATCTAATCTTGACGAAGAGGTTAAGAACTATGAACCGGAGGAAGCCTTGTTCTGTGAATCCACCCAAAAAATGTATGGTGCTATAGAAAAATTAAGTACTCAATTACTGTCCAAAAATGGAGCTTTGTTTTTAGAGCTTCATGAAGATACCGCTCAGGAAGTACAAGAGCTTTATGTGGAGAGTAATTGGGAGGTAAACTTAAAGAATGACTATGGAAATAAGCCCAGGTTTTTATTAGCAAAAAAACTTGACTTGGGGTGATTTTTTTTAATGACGAAATCACCCTAAGTATGTAAATTAAAAATGTGGAAAACTTGTGGAAAAGTATTTTACCCGTGTTTTACTCCCATTAAAAAAAGGTCATTTCCTTGTTACGGCAATGTTACGCGCTGTCAAGTAGATTTTTAGAATTAATTGCTAAAAAACACAAACCACTGCTGCGCAATACTTTACAGGTTATAAGTAAATGTGGATAACTTTTTGAAAACACCCTAAAGTAGGTTTGACAAGTGTTCAATAAATTGCCATTTTCTCAGCAGTACAAAATCAGCAATAAAGTTTTTTTCTGTGGATAACTGGTTTTGATTTGATCTAAGAACAATAAGTATTTACCTCCAGGGGGATAAGGGAAATTGCACGAGCTTTCGGTTGAATCGGCATGGGAAAAGTGCCTCGATATTATTAAGGACAACATTAGCTACCAAAAGTATAAGTCATGGTTTGAACCTATCAAACCTGTATCCCTTAAAGATGGAACCCTAACTGTTCAAGTACCCAGCCAATTTTGGTACGAATGGTTAGAAGAGCACTACTATAATATGCTGCGCTCAACGCTCGCCAAAGTTCTTGGACCTGAAGGAAAATTGGAGTACTCCATCGTAATGGAGAAGTCAGATCAGTTTGAGCATAACCGTTCAGTAAGAATGCCCCAAAGACCGATGGGACCCGTGCAGCCTCAAGAGTCAAGTGGATATCCTGAGTACCACCCTGAACGAATTGAAAATCCTTTTGTAATACCCGGGATCAGAAAGACCAAAATAGATTCGAACTTAAACAACAATTACGTTTTTGAGCGCTTTATTGAAGGTGACTGTAATCGACTGGCCCGTTCCGCTGCCATGGCAATTGCTGATAATCCCGGAAGTAATTCCTTCAACCCATTTTTTGTATATGGACCAACAGGTTTAGGGAAGACTCACCTTGTTCAAAGTATCGGGAATAAGATAAAAGAGAAGTTCGGGGATGAGAAGTCAGTACTATATATATCATCCGAAGCTTTTACGAATGAGTTTGTTCATTCTATTCGAAATAACCGAGCCAGTGAATTCTCCATGTTCTATCGCAACATTGATGTGTTGATGGTAGATGACATTCAGTTCTTCAGTGGAAAAGAGAAAACTCAGGAAGAATTTTTTCACATTTTCAACGCGCTTCACCAAGACGGAAAACAAATTATTCTAAGCAGTGATCGCGCTCCCAAAGATGTTCCAGATATTGAAGAACGACTTATTTCCCGCTTCGGCTGGGGACTTAGTGCTGATCTTAAAATGCCTGAATACGAAACCCGCTATGCTATTCTCGAACGTAAAGCGAATGACAACGGTATAGAAATTGATCCACAGATTATTGAGTTCATCGCTCACAACTTTAAATCAAATGTTCGGGATTTAGAAGGAGCAATCATCAAACTCTTAGCTCACGCTTCATTGCAAAGCATCGATGACATTGATTTGGCTATGGCCAAACGAGTGCTCAAAGACATGGTCAAAGATTCCAACACACAGATTTCCATTGAATCTATCCAAAATTATGTGTGTGATTACTTTGGTATTGACACCAATAAAGTTCGCGAGAAAACCCGGAAGCAAGAAATTGTTGAAGCAAGACAAATCGCGATGTATCTCTCCAAAAAATTCACCAAGTCTAGCTTAAAGACTATTGGACTGCATTTTGGCGGACGAGATCATTCTACCGTAATTCATGCTATCTCAACGGTTGAGGAGCGTATTTCAACCAGTGCAAAGCACAAGCGTATGGTTGAAGAACTTCATCAGCGTATCGAAGTCGCAAGCTTGTAATCATGGATTCCCTCTCTGTTATAGGAATGAAATTCCATGGACTTCACGGAGTTCAAGAACAGGAAAAAATTGAGGGTAACGACTTTGAGGTGGACGTAGTTTTCCAATCTGATTTGTCAAAGGCAGCTTCCACAGATAATCTTGAAGATGCTATCAACTACACCAAAGTTCAGGAAATAACCGCATCGGTAATGCATGGAGACTCGGTTGATCTAATTGAACGACTCTGTTTCGACATTGGGACTAAACTCGCAGAACACTTCAAAGAAGCAGAAGAACTTGAAGTATGCGTTCGGAAGCTAAATCCTCCGATTAAAGCTCCCGTTGCTTATACTGAAGCGAGGATGTCATGGCCCAGGTAGTGATTGCACTGGGTTCAAATCTGAATGATCCTCATCAACAATTACAGAAAGCTTCAGCCTTTTTAGAAAACCTCTCGGATTCACAACCCCAAACTTCCAATATCTATAAATCGGAACCGGTAGGTCCTTCAGAAAATGATTTTCTGAATGGAGTGATTGTCATAGAAACCGATCTCTCTCCTGAAGAATTATTCGAGAAGCTCAAAGCTCAGGAAAAAAATCAAGGCCGTCCCTCCCGCTATCCCAAATGGACTGCCCGAACTATTGATTTGGATATTATTGCCTATGATAACTTGGTCATTGAAACAGATAGCCTTATCATTCCCCATCAGGAATACACCCGGCGTTTGTTTGTGTTATTGCCGCTAAGCGACGTTTTTCCTCAATGGAAAGATCCTAATTCCGCACAGCACATTAGTACACTCATTGAAGAAGCGCCGAGTCTCGAAATTGTTAAAACTACATTGAACTGGTAGCTGATGCCCAACTCCTATGATTTTATTGCCATTGAAGGTGTGATTGGAGCAGGTAAAACTTCTCTTGCCACTTTGTTGGCTGAGCGCCGGAACGCGCGCCTTGTTTTGGAAGAGTTTGAAGACAATGCTTTTTTACCAAAGTTTTATGAAGACCGTGAGCGATACGCCTTCCAAACACAGCTGGCTTTTTTAGCGAGCCGTTTTAAGCAACAGCAAAATATGATGAGCCAGGATCTGTTTCATCAATTTACGATTTCGGATTACATTTTTGATAAGGACCGAATTTTTGCCCGGCTGAATCTCGATCAGGATGAGATGGCCTTGTACGACAACATTTTTAATATCATGACCGGAATTGCCCCACAACCTGACCTGATAATTTACATACAGTCATCCATCGAACGGCTGATGGAGAACATCAACAATCGCGGTCGTGATTATGAGCGGAATATCACCCCAGAGTACCTAAAAGAACTTAATGATGCCTATAACCACTTTTTTCATCATTATAACCGGGCTCCGTTAATTGTACTGAATGCTTCCGAGATAGATTTTGTCAATAATGATGAGCACCTAGATTATATAGAAGAACAAATTTTTGAGAAACAGGTTCTTACTAACACTCATATTCATATTGCACCCTGAGTTATGCTAAAGTTTATTGTTTTCAGCATTGCGTTTTTCTTTTTGATGAGATATATCAACCGATTGTTCTTACCTTCCAAGAAACGCCAACAGAACTTCAATCCGTTTTCCGGAAGTTCTAGAAACGGGCGTAAGGATTTTAACGAAATTGAAGAAGCCGAATACGAAGATCTTTCTAATAAAGACAACTAAACACACTCCATGAATTTCGAAGAGAAACTAAATAAAGGATTTGAATTACTACGCGAAAAAGACATCGATTATGCTTTAGACGTAGCACGAGAGTTGCAGAAAGAAGAACCCGATTCCCACGAGGCTCACTACCTGGAAGCTCTGGTTATGCAGCAGCTTAATCAGTGGAGCCACAGTATTGAAGCCATTGAAAAAGCAATCAAGCTTGATGATGACAACGCCCCGTATTACAACCTTCGCGGTAACGTACGCATGCAGCTGGAAAAGCTTGACGGCGCTGAAGAAGATTTTGATAAAGCCATTGAGCTCAGCGACACCTCAGCCGCTCACCGTAATAAAGTGATGTTAATGCTGATGACTGATCGTGGTCAGGAAGCTATCCCCTATTTAATCGAGCGCATCAAAAAAGATCCAAAAGATGCCGAGAACTGGATCCTGATGGGTGACATGATTAACAAAGGCGGTCAACCCGATAAAGCTGCAACTTATTACGAGCAAGCGCTTAAGATCGATCCTGAAAACGATTATGCCAAGCGACAGCTTGAAGGCGAAGAAGAACTATAAAACTAAAGGCTAAAGTGAATCGTCTTATTATTGAATAAGAGCAATTCGCCTAAGCCTGACGTGAATGTCTGAACGGATGTACACTCAGCAAAACCCATTCATTTATTTGGATGGGTTTTTTTATGGGAATGAATTGAATTTTGAACCTTAAAAACGCTATATTTGTCGCCCTAGATTTACTACCAATGCTCACGTGGCGGAATTGGTAGACGCGCACGCTTGAGGGGCGTGTGACCTAACGGTTGTGGAGGTTCGACTCCTCTCGTGAGCACATATATTTAAACCGGGTTTTGCTTAGCAAATCTCGGTTTTTTTATGGCTTAGAATTGGGTTTTATAGCAGTAACTGCTTTTCAATTGCCTAATTAAGATTTTAACCATTTCCAATATTATAGTGGATAAAAGTAAAATAGTAATTCCCCATTATTACTTCTACATTGTACACTTAAACTTAATTACCCACCTGCTAGGTAAACTTTACTGAAAAGACGCGTTAGTCCAACTCCTTTCTTAAAAGAAATCTACAGGTGCATAAAACACATTTCTTATGCCACAACAAGGCAAAATAAAATTTTTCGATGCCCAAAAAGGATTTGGGTTTATCGATCCCGATGAAGGAAACAAAGACATTTTTGTTCACAGAAACAACGTTGAAAATCTTGGTTTTGATCAAGGTCTTGAGGATGGTGAATCCGTGGAATTTGAGGTCGAAGAGACCGACAAGGGGCTAAGCGCCATTAACGTGCGAAGCTTGGGTTAAGATAATCTGAATTATCCAACTTTGGATCCAAAGCCCCGGCAAAAATGCTGGGGCTTTTTTATTCATACAACCCCGCCAACTCCCACTTCTTAATCACATCTTCAATAAGGTTTCCGATTCGGATATTTACCCGCTTAAAATATTCATTGGCCTGAGTCTGGTCAAAAGTTGGGAAGCCATGCCCTGCTTCATACAAGCCAATGGACGAGGGAAACGGATAGGCCGACCATGTGCTTCCGCTTGGATATGGAGTGGTCATTTCTTCTCCGGTGTATCGGTCGGGGTGAATGTGATTCGGGACAATAGCTTGCACATAGCCGGTTTCATTAAAATCAATTACCTGACTCCTTGATACTCAAACATATTTAAGTTAAATACTATTGAATTAGTACTTAACTTAAGAATCCATATTCTACAGAATCCCGCTCATTTCTATTTCTCTATTTTTGCTCTTTATAAGCTGCACGTCCAGGCAACCTGCAAAAAACGCAGAGCCTTCCGAAATAAAAATCGATACCGTCTATCGGTTTATGGACTTTGAAACACATGAGGTTGGTCGGCCCGGAGACCTGACATTCCTGCCCAATGGAAACCTTGGTGTAGTAGACGGACAAACGAAGACCGTGCTCATTGTAAATGAGGAGGGCGAGATCCTTTCTACTTTTGGAAAGGAAGGCCGTGGTCCGAAAGAATTCATCCGTCTGACCCAAATATTAGTCACTGATAACCACATCAATATTGTGGATATAAGCCAATACAAAGTGCTGGAGTTTGATTTTGAGGGCAATTATATGGATAACTACGCTTACCAAAGCAGAGCTTTTGACCGGACTTTAGCTCTTGATGAAGGCCGGGTTTATTATACCGGAGCATCCGGAGAAAACAACAGCCTGATTAAGCGAGTAGATCCTGACGCAGATTCCGCCTTCTTTTTTGCTGAAGCCAAAGGTAGCTTAATCGAAGATATGGATATGGAAGCTACCCGAAATGAAATTAAAAAGGGCAACATCCCCCCTTACTTTAAAAATAATGCGAACCTGGTTTTAGGAGAGAATCACATCTACGCATTTCTTGACTCTTATAGCGAGCTGCGGAAGTATGATTTAAATGGAAACCTCATCTGGGAGAGAAAAATCGAACTTCCCGATAATCAGGTTTTATTCGATCAAATTGTGGAAGCCGCCACTAAAGTACCCAATGCCTTACCTTTTCTTCGCTATACGCAGGATGTGGACATAGTGAATGACATGGTCTATCTTTTGGGAAGCAATCCGGGGGAATCTCCCCAACATCTCACCGTTGTGAATGCCGAGGAGGGAAACATTGAAACTATCTATGAATTGCCCGGTTCTGATTATTACTTCACCAACTTTGCTGTACATCCTTCCAGCCAAAACATTTATTTTTCTGATATTATGAAGCGTACCGTGTTTAAAACCAAACTACCATAAATTATTCTCCATGAATTTATTTTCACCACCTGCCCTTTTTGTTCTGCTATCTTCCATCCTCCTTGTTTCAGCCTGTCAGAAAAAACCGACTGCCGACCAGACGGGAATTCAACGTATTGAAATAGACACCCTTCATACCTTCACAACGTTTGAAGAACACAATATCGCGCAGCCTTTTTCCATCAATATCTTGGAAAACGGGACTATTGCTGTTGTTGATTTTGGGCAAAAAAGCGTGAGTTTGCTGGAAAAGAATGGAGAGCTCATTACTGCATTCGGCAGAGAAGGAAGAGGTCCCGGTGAATTTATTCGCATCAGTAATATGATAGAAACCAATGGCGTCTTAAATATAACAGACAGCGACCTGGCACTCGTTTCCAGATACGATACAGAGGGGAATTATATCAGCAGCTACCCGTTTAAATCCAGTGGTATTTTAAATGACATTACATTGATAAAGGATAGCGTATATGTGGCATCAACAGGCGGTGATGATGGATCGTTATTGGCCATTACTGACCTCAGAACTGACAGCACAATAAAATTTGGCATATCAAAGACTGAAAGTATTGCCACTATAGATTTCCAGAAAAGCCTGACTCAACTTAAAAACGGAGAAATACCTGACTTTTTTAAGAACATGGTCACTCTAAGATCAAATAATGAGAATATTTATGCTTTCTTGAATTCATACAGCGAGCTTCATAAATATGATTCGTCCGGAAAGTTACTCTGGCAAAAAGAGTTACCTCTTCCCTACAACCAAGAGATTTTTGAAAGAACCGTAGAGCAGGCGAAGAATTCTCCCGGAGGGATTCCGGCTTTTAATTATATCACAGACTTTAAAGTTGTAGATGGCGAAGTTTACATCCTTACCAACAGAAGAAATCAGGATGACAGCCAGTTATTGATCAGGGTTACCGAGGATGAAAACATCACGCATATTTATACGCTGCCGGCAAGTGTTGGGTATCTTTCAAGCTTTGATCTTTTGCAAGCTGATGGCACGATCTATTTAACTTCTTCACATGATGGATTTGTTTATAAAGGGAGCATTCCTCTATAAACCTACTTCCACAAACACACCCTTTTCACTATGAGTAAGCACACTTTAAGCCCGGTATTTCTCCTATTAATAGCAGGTACATTCTTATGGTCTTGTACTGAGGAGTCAGATCAAGAGGCTGCTCATAGTATTCAAGAAATTACGATAGACACCCTCTATACCTTTGCTGATTTTGAGAAACAAAATATCGCTCAGCCTACCAATGTCGAGATACTCAATAATGACCTGATTTTGGTTTCTGATTATGCAACCAATTTAATTACTGCGATGGATAAGACCGGAGAGGTGAAGTTCGTTTTTGGCAGAGAAGGTCGTGGACCGGGTGAATTCCTGAACATCAATGATGTGTTTGAATTAGATAACCAGATCATGGTTTTTGATAATCACCTATATAAAATTTCAAAATTTAACTATGACGGTGAATTTCAAGAAAGCTATACCTTTCCTCCGGATATTTTTAATAAGGAAATTGCGCTATTCAATGACAGTATTTTTGTTGCTGGTTTTGATGGAATGGAAGACTCTTTATTTCAAATTAGAAGCTTTAGCTCAGACTCTAAACTAAAGTTTGGAAAACCTAAATTTAAGAGAAATGGAAACCTTAATATTAGCAAAAGCCTTAACCAGTTAAAGTCTGGAGAAATCCCCGACTTACTTAAAAACCAACATAATTTAGCTGTTAGTAAAAGTCATATATATGTATTTTTTGAAGTTTTTAGTCGGTTAAGAAAGTACGATCTATCCGGTAACTTACTCTGGAGTAAAACAATCGATTTGCCATATAATGAAGAAATTTTTGCACGGTCTGTAGAAAATGCAAAAACTCATTCAATCCCAAGATCTATGCCTGGCATCAACTATATCTTAGATTTCAAATGGTTTGAGGAAGGTCTTTTTATTTTAACTTCAAGCTCAATCAAAAAGGTTCAAAAACTTGTGAAGTTAGATCATAATGGCAAAATCAGGACCATGTATACGTTACCAGGTAGTGCTACCTATTATGATTTTGATATCAACTTCGAAGAAAACATCGCGTACTTCACGTCCTCAAATTATGGGATTGTTGGGAAAGCTTTATTAGAGTAAAGCCTACTCATACAACCTCGCCAATTCCCACTTAGTAATCACATCTTGAATCAGGTTTCCAATTCGGATATTTACTCGCTTAAAGTATTCATCGGCCTGAGCCTGATCAAAAGTTGGGAAGCCCTGCCCTGCTTCATATAAGCCAATGGACGAGGGAAACGGATAGGCCGACCACGTGCTTCCGCTTGGGTATGGAGTCGTCATTTCTTCTCCGGTGTATCGGTCGGGGTGAATGTGATTCGGGACAATGGCTTGCACATAACCGGTTTCATTATTTCCGGCATGTCCGCCGTTTTCCCCAAATACTGCAAAGGTATCTTCGGAAGCCACGCTCCACCAGTTGACCACCAAAATCCGAACTTCCAAAGCTTGAGAAAGCTCGTTGGCTACGCTTTGCAAAATAGCCGTTTGTGGTCCGCCGTGACCATTCAGAATAATGATGTTCTTGAATTTATTTTTAGCCATTCCGCGAATGATATCCCCCACAAAACCTCGGTATGATTCTTCACTGATCGCAAACGCTCCAGGATAACCGGCCAGACTTCCGGTAACCCCGTAGTTCAGCGTTGGGGCAATCATGGCATTTACTTCTTCCGCCAGTGCCTTAGCCATAGCCTCAGGGGCCAGGTTATCCGATCCATTTGGGATCACGCCATGCGGTTCCAACGTTCCTACGGGAAGCAGCACCGTTTCAATTTGGCTGGGAACCACTTCAGCAAACTCCATCCAGTTAATGAGATTCATTTCCCGGGTAGTTGGTTCTTGTTGTGCCGTTGCATGTTGGTTTACCATCAAAAAAGAGCAAAGGATAACGAGTAGGTACTTCATAACTGGGCTATTAAATTTGTTTTCAATCTGATTTTAGAATGAACGCGTATTTTATGATGAAAGCAAAGCATTGGTTTGTATTTGAAGAAACGAAGTTCAGCAAAGTATTTGTTACCAATCATGTAATAGAATCAAGACCAATGTAGTCTATTCAATGAAACCGTAATTAGATGGTAGATTGTCATGTTTAAATCATTATTTATAAGTGGACTTATTTTAGGTCTTTCAACATTATCATTATCAGCTCAGGACAAGGATATGAATCAGGAGAAAAATATACAGAAAGCAACCTTTGGCGCCGGGTGTTTCTGGTGTGTAGAGGCTATTTATGAAATTGTGAAAGGGATCGAGCATGTAGAATCAGGCTACTCCGGCGGGCATATTGAAAACCCTTCGTACCGGGAAGTAACATCGGGGCGAACAGGCCACGCTGAGGTTGCACGCATTCACTTTGACGCAAATGTGATTACGTATGAAGAACTGCTTGAGGTTCTTTGGCACACGCACAACCCAACGACCTTAAACCGTCAGGGAAATGATGTCGGGACGCAATACCGGTCTGTAATTTTTTATCACAACGAAGAGCAGAAAGAAATCGCTGAAGCTTCTTTGAAGAAAACAGACGAGTCTGATTTATGGGAGGACCCGATTGTGACGAAAATTCAGCCTTTGGAAAATTATTTTGTGGCTGAAAATTATCACCAGAATTACTTTGAGAATAATCCCAACGCCGGTTATTGCTCTTTCGTAATTGCACCTAAAGTGAAAAAATTCAAGAATGAATTCAGTTACCTCTTGAAGGAAACTGAACAAGTGAATTAAATTTCTACTCAATCCCGTTAAGTCCCGTGCTTTAGAAGGTGCGGGACTTTTTTTATATCTGTACTACCTGTATTATACAGCTCTTAAAAATTTGCTCTAACTACCTATAGAATGAAGAATCACTCCTTCGTATTACTGTTTTTTATAAGTACTCAAATTGCTTGTGCCCAACAGGCTGACACTACTATGACCTTTGAGGAATACCAGCCTGAATCTACCCTTGTCGTTCCCGGCGAAGTTATTGAAGAAGCCAAGTTTCCCTTTGTAGATATTCATAGTCACCTGTGGCGAATGGCCTCTATGGACTTGACAGAAACCACCCGGGAGATGGACAGCCTGAATATGAAAGTACTGGTTAACCTGAGCGGCCGTTCCGGAGAAACTTTAAAAGCTATGGTGGATGAAGCCCGAGAACAAGCACCCGGCCGCTTCATCGTTTTTGCGAATATTGATTTTGATGGTATTGATGAACCTAATTGGACAGAACGCACTGTTGCCCAGCTTGAGGAAGATTACAACAATGGAGCACGAGGCGTAAAAATCTTCAAGAACCTTGGATTAACGGTTCAAGATGCTGAAGAAAATCGAATTCATACCGATGACCCCCGCATTGACCCCGTCTGGGCTAAAGCAGGTGAGTTGGGAATGCCGGTTCTTATTCACACCGGAGAACCTGCTGAATTCTGGGAACCCATTGACGAAACCAACGAGCGCTGGCTGGAAATGAAACAGTATCCAAGCCGACACCGTGGCGACTCTTCCCGCTATCCCAGCTGGGAAGTAGTTATGAAAGAGCAATGGAATGTTTTTCGTAAACATCCTGAAACCACTTTTATAAATGCCCACTTCGGCTGGATGGCCAATGACCTTGCACGCCTTGGTGAGCACCTGGATGAATTCCCAAATGTATATACCGAGACTGCTGCCATCATCGCGGAACTGGGACGTCAGCCTCGCTTCGCTAAAGAGTTTTTTATTAAATATCAGGATCGGCTTTTATTTGGGAAAGACACCTATCGGCCGCAAGAATACTGGACGTACTTCAGGGTTTTGGAAAGCGATGACGAATATTTTGATTATTTCCGCCGCCGGCACGCTTTTTGGCAAATGTATGGATTGGATTTGCCGGATGAAGTGTTACAGAAAGTATATTATAAAAACGCATTAAAGATTTTACCGGACATCGACGAATCTTTATTTGAAAATAACTAACCAATAATTAAAAACAGGAACTATGAAGAAACTAATACAACTATCTTTTTTGATGGTATTAGCTACCTTTTTTGTAGCTGAAACAGCTGTTGCTCAGGATCGAGGTGGCGACAGTGCCCGACCAAGTCCTAACGCATCTGTAAGCCAAACAATCGGTACTACTGATGTAACTATTACTTATGGACGCCCTGGCTTAAAAGGACGCGAACTCGAAACCTTAGCACCAACCGGCAAAGTATGGAGAACCGGAGCTAATGAATCTGCCGCTATCACTTTCTCTGATGACGTAATGGTTGGAGGAAAAGAAGTAGAAGCAGGAACGTACTCTCTTTATTCTTTACCTAACGGAAGTGAATGGACGATCATCCTGAATAATAAGTTATCTTGGGGAACGCAGTACGACATGAATGAAGATTATATTCGTGTACCTGCAGCAGCTGTGGATAACGGTGCTACAAAGATGGAGCGTTTTACTATCTATTTTGATACGCTTTCAGATACAAAAGCACATTTGAATCTACATTGGGGAACTACTAAAGTAGCTGTTCCAGTTACAACCGGTTCTATGTAAAGGCCGAAGTTATTGCACAAAAAAAGCCCCGTACTCTTTTGAAGTGCGGGGCCTTTTTTATGTCCATCAATTTCATAAATAAAAAAATGGGCAAGCGACCTATATCACGCCGCTACGACCAGATTACCACTGCTGCGTTCCCGCCCTGATGGAATTCAAAGGGAGCTGGCTGTATAGGACTTGCCCAAGGCTTTAAAGATAAGGGTTATTACCCTCCACTATCAAGATTTATTTGGTACTTTTTATCTTAACTGAACCTTGTGAAGTTTTGGTGCAATAAGGCTCAGGATTATTCATATCTTTGGTAATAATCAACTATTAATTATGACCGAACTACCGTTTTTTGCACTTCCAATAATTATTTTCCTTTCTCGTATCGCTGATGTTTCGCTTGGCACATTACGAATTACCATGGTTTCCCGAGGCTATAAAATAGAATCGGCTCTTCTTGGTTTTTTTGAAGTATTAATCTGGGTGATTGTGGTCGCGCAGCTGCTTAGTAATATAACTCACTGGGTGAATTATGTGGCGTATGCAGCAGGTTTTTCAGCCGGAACCTTCATTGGGCTATATATCGAAGAGAAGATGAAAGTAGGCACCGTTTTGGTCCGTATCATTACACTCAATAAATCCGCAGAACTCATTGAAGCCTTGAAGGATGTTGGAGTAGCAATAACAAGCGTTGACGCTAAAGGAGGCTTTAATGATGTGAAAGTCATTTTCAGTGTGTTAAAAAGGAAAAAGCTGAATCAAATTTGGGGCATAGTCAAAGATGTAGATCCGGAAGCTTTCTTCTCCACCGAAGATGTCAAGTATTCTAATAAGCATCATAACCATCTCGTTAATCCAGATTCCAGAAGTCCCATTGATCGGTTGCTGCGAATCCGAAAAGGCATTTAGTAAATTCAGACTATCTTCCCTGAAGAAACAAAAAGCTTAGTCAAAGATTACTGAATAGATTGATTCCTATTCTCCATTCAAAGTCACCACTAACTTCCTCGCTCCGCCTTGGTTACGATGCTCACACAAATAAACACCTTGCCAGGTTCCTAAATTGAACCGGCCATTGGTAATGGGAATTGATACCGAAGATCCAAGAAGTGAGCTTTTGATGTGGGAAGTCATGTCATCCGTTCCTTCCAAGGTATGCTCATAAAGTGAAGTGTCTTCGGGAACGGCTCTGCTAAAATGTGATTCAAAATCTCTGCGTACAGATGGATCGGCATTTTCGTTGATCGTCAAACCCGCACTGGTATGCTGGATAAAGATATGTGCCAGCCCTGTTTTGATATTCTTGATTTCCGGTACTTCCCGAAGAATTTCATCGGTAACGATGTGATATCCTCTTGATTTCGGCGACAGCTTAAATTCTTTCTGAATCCACATATGTTCGTTATTCGTTTTTGGTTGATTCGTTAATCGTACTAGGTAATTATTCGATTAACGAATAACGATTAACCATTTTCTACCATTTTTTCTTCAAACGGAGCTATAACCTTATCTAACTCATTTGTACCTTCAAAATACTCCAGCACCTGAAGCAAAACTTCATCTACTAATACATCGGGGCAAGAGGCTCCTGAGGTTAGTGCAATCTTTAATGGATTTTTTCCGGATGGAAGCCAGTTATCCGTTTCCTTCATCTCTTTTTCCCACTGATTGAAATGCTGAATTTTATCAGAAGCCAACTCTCCTTTATCTCTTACATGGTAGGTTGGAAATTCATGTTCCAGTATCTCAACTAAATGCATGGTGTTGGATGAATTGTAGCCCCCTACCACCAGTGCTACATCGGCATCGGTTTCGGCAAGAGCCAGCGTAGCTGACTGATTTTCATTGGTTGCATAGCATAGGGTATCTGAAGTCTCTGCAAAATGGTCCAGGATATCCGCTTCACCATATCGCTTAATAGCGGCGTCTTTTAGAATGTCCATCACACGCTGCGTTTCGGTAGCCAGCATCGTTGTTTGGTTAATCACCCCAAACCGGATCATATCTTCCAGTGGATTAAATCCTTCGGTCGCTTTATGGCCAAAATACTTTTCAAAATCTGAAAGTGGGCGGTCTTCGGTTAAAATATCCGCCAGGATTTGAGCTTCTTCCGGATTTAAAACTACAACCACTTCTGAATGATCGGCGCTGTGTGAAAAAGTAGCTCTGGTTTCTTCATGCCGATGCTTGCCATGGACTACTAAACTGTAGTCTTTTTTACCCAACTGCTTCCCGCGTTTCCAGACTTTCTCCACAAACGGACAGGTGGTGTTGTATTGATATGGGTCAATACCTACTTCTTTGAGCTGTTCCTGAATTTCCAAGGTTGTCCCAAAAGCAGGTACTATCACAATATCTTCCACACTGAGTGAGGAAATTGAAATGCGCTCAGTTCCGTCGGTATCAAATAAAAACTTCACCCCGCGCTTTAGTAAATCCTCATTTACAGTGGGATTGTGAATCATTTCACTCAGTAAATATATATCCTTATCAGGATTTTCCGCTACCGTTCGGTAAGCGATATCAATGGCATTTTCTACGCCATAGCAAAATCCAAAAAAGCGGGGTATGTAGAACTGTACCGGACCAAAGTCGAGCAAGGTCGGCTCCAGATCTTTTTTCATAGGATCTATAATCTTCGTCGCCTCCTTCACCTTTCGGATTATTGGCGATTGGTACATTTCCGGTATGTCGAACTTTTTACGAGCCAAGAGTCGTTATTAGTTTATTTCGTTATTAGTTGATTCGTTATTTGGGAACTCGTTAATCGTGTAATCGATTTCTGGTTCTTTCGCGTAATTAACTTTTGTTCTGTTTAGATAACCAATATATCCGTTAACAAGTTTGATTGCCCTGATGGTTTCTTTCTTTAGATTATTGACTTCATTTTTCTCAAAGTAGTCTTCGTCGAATCCACAAGAAAGATGATCAATCAACTCATATAAAGAGCCTCTGGCCTGTCTACAATATTGGATATTCTCCTGATAATGGAACCGACCATAACCTTCTGCGATATTAGCTGTTACAGAACGTGAGGCTCTAATCATTTGATCCTTCAGCTTGTAAGTTTCTTCTTTCGGCAACTTTTTACAGAGGCTTGAAACTCGTTTCCGCAATTCCCTTGAAACCTGCCAAACCAACAGGTCTTCAAATGTGGCAATATCTTTTTTCTTATTTACCATTAACGAATAACGAATCAACGATTAACTAACTACCAATCAACTTCTCGATCTCTGCTCTTTCCTTAGGTACGTCTGTCAGGTTCTCATAGCCGTCATCAGTAACCACGATATCATCTTCAATTCGGATACCGCCAAACTCAAACATCTTGGTCAACTTATCGGCGTTCAGGAATTTAGATTGAGTGTCATCTTCGATAGCAGGAATCAAAAGAGCGGGCACAAAATAGCAACCGGGCTCAATAGTGATTACCATTCCAGGCTGAAGATCTCTGCGTGCTCTCAAATATTGAATTCCCGGACGATCAATTCGTTCTACTCCTTTTGGGTAGCCGCCGACATCATGAGTATCTAATCCCAGAAAATGACCCAGACCATGAGGGAAGAATAAAGCAAAGATGTCGTTTTCCATCATGTCATCGACAGATCCTTTTACCAAGTCCGCTTCCTTAAGTCCTTCCATAATCGTTCGGGCAGCATGCAGGTGCAGGTCTTCCATCTTTGTTCCCGGCTCTACTTTCTCAATACAGGAATTTAAGGCTTCCAGCACACCATCATACACACCAGCTTGAAGGCTCGTAAACTTCCCGTTTGCCGGATAAGTTCTCGTGATATCAGATGCGTAGCCTTTGTATTCATGTCCGGCATCCAGTAAAAATAAATCACCGTCTTTGATGCGACTGGTATTCTCTACATAATGAAGAATGGCACCATTTTTTCCACTGGCAAAAATCCCGTTGTAGGCATCCTGTTGAAGTCCGTTTTCATACTGAATTTTTGTAAACAAGGCCTTCAACTCATACTCATACATACCCGGTTTGATAACTTTCATCGCTTCGGTGTGAGCCAGATTATTTACCTTCGCAGACTTCCGCATATACTCCAACTCTTCGTCCGTTTTGAGTACACGGCAATACGTGAGTGCGTCAATCAGCGCCTCTACATCTGCTTCAAAGCCACGGTCTAAATCTTCGATAAGCTCGGCGTCAGCTTCATTCAGGCAGTACACCTTCTCCGGCTTCATTTCATTCATCACCGTCAGGATTTCATTCCCATAATGAAGATGATCCGGACTGTACTGCTCGCGATACGTATCCAACGATTTTACATATCCGTGCCATACCGCATATTGTGCATCCCGCTTTGGCACAAACAGGTGATACTCTTCTGTTTTAAGGTCTAGTATCAGTGCACATTCCGGCTCATTTACTCCTGTTAAGTACCAGAAGTTTGATTCTTGCCGAAAAGGATATTCATAATCAGTTTCATTTCTATACAGGATATCCGATCCCTGAATAAAAACAACTCCGTTTTGGCCTTCATCAAATAATGAGAATAACTTTTTGCGATGGTTACTGTGCATCATGGGGATAAATTGTTGGTTAGTTTTATGGTCTCAAGAATACCAAAATGCCCGACTAATATCGACTCACAGACTCAGGAATGTTAATTTAAACTAAGTTCGATTTTTATGCTATAGACTATAAATAACGAAGTAACTTTATCTGAAAACTGTAGTTCGTCCGATGACTGTTTAAGTTGGGAACGTTTTGTATCCATCTTTTGAAAAATACCGCGCATTATGTACTTGTTTGCCCCTTGCAATCGTGAGACCGCTGGAGCATCATATCCCTCTGTTCAGGTTTTTTACCGAAGCGGTCGGACGAAGTCTGGGCACAAAACCATTCTGCTATAATCAGTCGCATCCGTGCCCTTGGTTCTATTTCTTCGTTACCGTCGAACTCGGGTAACTAATAAATCATGCAGATCTGAAATCAAATCGGTCACTTTATTTTTAAAACTAAAGCCGAGCTCAGCTGTGATATCAACCTTAATCACGCCTTTTTCCGAATGAATTTCTGTGTTGGGATTTTCCTTCTCTGTTATCAAATCGAGGGAAGTAGAACTGAAAGCCACGTTATTTCCCTTCTGATTCAATATCGCGTTGAGCCGTGTTCCACCAAATGGATTTGCAGAAATACTAAGTCCGACCTTCACGTTCTTTTCCAGCCCAAATATTCGGTAATAATGTCCTAAGGAAAATTCGGGAGCAAAATCATCAAAGCTCAGGTATTTTATAGGTTGATGTGGAGCTTCAAATAAATCTGTAGCTGATTGAAGAGCAAAAGCTTTTGCTTCAGGTGGTAGCTTCTCACCTACAAATCCCCGGTCTTCCCAATAGCTGAATTTTCTCTCTATCTCTTTTTTAGGTTGAAATAATTCAGGAATCTCATCCTGGAAGAGAACCTCATCCCCTTCAACTTTAAACCAAAAATCTAACACTCCGTTGCTTACCAAAAGATAAGGTGCACCGACTTTTTGGTTATACCGCGCTATTTGAATCGCAGCCTTTTCATCCAGTTTTATTTCCGGAGCTTTACACTCAACCAACAGCAGTGGCTTGAAATCGCTGTCGTAGCAGATAATATCGGTTCGGGAAGAGGATTTGTCGCCGACCAATTTTACAGGGCTCTCAAAGGAAATACGGGATGAAGATTGTACTGCTTCAAGGGTCAGATAATCGATTAAGGCTAACCGAACACGCTCTTCAGGGAGATTGGCAAAAGTCTTTTTCAGAATTGGATTCCAGAGACGCTTTTGTCCATCCCGAAATCGAAACTGAGGAAAATGTGAGAGAGCTTTACTTAACAATGGCTAAGATTCTGTTTCAAACGCTTTACTATAATCTAACTTGAGTTCGATATAAAATTAGCCCTTTGTTGTCTTGTCACCCTGAGCGCATCCGGCTATAATCAGGTTTTTGTTGTATTCTGCAAACGGTCTCAAAATTCGAAATACCCGGTTGTATTATAGCTTGAGATCCTTCGCGTTTAACAAATGTGTTCAGTATTGTTTTTACGCGCTCAGGATGACAACCTCTGATGCCTTTTCTCGAACTCACGCTAATCTACGAAAAAATAGCTTTCAGCACTCAGCTATCAGTTCTATAATTCACAATAACTGAGAGCTGAAGTCTGAAAGCTAAAAGCTAACTTTACGCCTTCGCCTCTTCCTTATCAGCATGCAGGCTTCTCTTAATGAAGAACTGCTGAATGATCGAAAGCACATTGAAGATTAAGTAATAAAGACTCAAACCCGCTGCAAAGTTGTTGAAAATAAACAGAAGCATGAATGGGAAGATATACTGAAGCATTTTCATCTGTCCGGCCATAGGACTGCTTGCCCCACCGCCGCTCATACCGCCGGTAAGTTTACTTTGAACCATCATGGCTGCCGTCATCAGCAATACGAAACCGGCAATGCTTTCACCAAGGAAAGGGACGCTGAACGGAAGGTTAATAATATAATCAGGTGCCGAGAGATCAGCCGCCCACAAAAATTCTTCCTGACGGATGAGAATAGAATTCTGGAAATATCGCCAAAGCGTAATCAAAATTGGGAACTGCAGTAAGTTAGGCAAACAACCGCCCAGAGGATTAACCTTGTTCTTCCTATACAGATCCATCGTCGCTTTTTGCTGCTTCTGTGGATTGTCTTTGTACTTCTCCTGTATTTCCTTCATTTGGGGCTGTAACTCACTCATTGCCCCCATACTTTTGTAACTCTTATAGGTAAGAGGTGACAGAACCAGTTTTACCAGCGAAGCAAATACAATAATGATGACCCCAAAGTTGGAGATATAACCTGAAAGAAATTCAAAAAATGGAATCACCATCCAGCGAACGAATGGATCAGAGAACCAGCGTAACCAGCTCCAGCCAACATCCACCATATCATATGCGTGCTCATCTACTTTCACGATTTCACGATACTTCATCGGGCCAACAAACAACTGGAATGAGGCGGTACCATCTTGATCCAGATCTGATCGGATAGAGGAAGTGTAGCGATGCTCTGTGTTCTGATTATCAGCTGCTCCGGTCACCTCTCCGGTCAGCATAGCGGCATCAGTTGGTGTAAGTGGTTTTATAAGCTGGGTAAAGAATTTCGTTTTGGTAGCGGCCCAGTCAATATTTCCGTTGATGGTGGTTTCTTCACGACCGGCTTCGTCCAGCTTAAACTGCTCAAGTTCCCCTCCGGCATAAACATAAGCGGAGGTAGCCAGTGCATCCTGAGTATGATCTTTTTCTGTGAATCGAAGCGGTGAGGTCCACCCAAAATCAATACTTCGGCCGACTACATAATCCTGCAATCCAACAAACTGTATATCTACATCGATTTCATAGTTATCTCCATTCAACAAGTAGGTAACCACAACCTGACGGCCATCTTCCAGCTCAAGTTCATATCGAATTTCACGCTGCTCTCCCGATGAAACACGCATGGAAGAACCGGATGTTACCTGACGGAATAAAATATTTTGAGTCTCAACATTGTAATTGTCAGTTGAAAGGAATCCAATGTTATATGCAGAATGTGCTGTATCAGCTATTAACTGAACAGGGCGACCGTCCCAGGTGTTATAATCATTAAGGATAAAAGAATTGGGTCCGGCACCGCGGTTCGTGAAAGTGACGGTATAGAGCGGAGTGGCGACTTCAATTTCAGTCTCTTCTGAAATTGGGCTGTTTGCGAAAAGTCCTCGGACAACAGGTGCATCGTCTTGTTCTTCACTGATGGAAGGTTGTTGGCGCTCTTCAGGCTCATTCGAAGCTTCCGTTTGGGCAATTGAATCCTGTCGGTTTTGCTCGATGAGGGCCAGACTGTCTTGTGCAGCTTGTTCTCTTCGTTGATCTGCCAATTGTTCTTCGGATGGCATCGTGAAATAGAACCATCCCAGCATGAGTACAAATATCAGGGCAAATCCGGTGGCGGTATTCTTATCCAAGAGTATAGATTTTAAAGGGGTGAATTTTTTGAAAGCAGTTGCTCGCGCAGCTTTCCGAGTAGTTCAGTGACGTTACGCTCGGCAGCGTCAAATGTTAGATTAGCGTGTTTTGCCATAAAAGCGTAGTGGAGTCCTATCTGTGCTATGTCCGGCAAATCTGTAATAATGTGTTGATTTAGTCGATAAGCTTCACGCAGAAGTCGCTTGGTGCGAGTCCGCTTCACGGCATTACCGATTTTTTTTGGAGCAATGAAGCCGACAAGAATATTCTTATCAGCGTCAGGATTCGTGGTGTAGCGAAGAATTATATCCGAAGATTTAATAAGAAGTGAGGAGCTTGAAAACAGCTCCTCAAAATTTCGCCTGCCACGTAATATGTGAGATTTAGATAATGTAAATCTGCGATCAGGAGAATCCGTAAGGTTACTTAGCTCCTTTCTTCTCATCACTGACGGTTAGCTTATGACGGCCTTTCTTACGACGGCTCGCAATCGTCTTGCGTCCGTTTTTAGTAGACATACGTTCTCTAAAACCGTGTTTGTTCTTGCGCTTCCTGTTACTTGGTTGGTACGTGCGTTTCATGAATTAGGATATTTTTGTATTCAATTTCTTATCCGAAAAAGGCTTTAAATATAAGTAGAATCTCAGAAAGATCAGAACTATTATTTTAGCTAAAACCCGACCCCATAAATACCCCGGGTTCAACTTTTCAAAAAGCACCCTAAACACTCTTTGAAGAGTTCTAAGGAAGGTTTCACCGCTCATTCGTTTCGCTGTTTAAAACCCTTACAATCTGTCTATAAAACTAAAGGCATTCTTCGGTCAAAATATAAGGACACAAATGCAGGCATTGAGTGTATCAAGAAATTTACCCAGCCTGATTTTAACCCCCGCCCTCGTTCCGCACGCTCCGCGTCGGAATGAATTTACTTACACACTCCTAGGTAGAAACAGAATTTAACACTCCAGAGGACAAACTTTTGACGTATCTACCAGTATTTCAATATTGTTTCTGTAAACAAACCCAAATCGTTCGGTGCTTTGTAGAATATCAAATGGGTCATTTAATATTTTTTCATACAAACCAGGACTATAATTCCAATAACTGAACCGAAAACTATCTTCATCTATATCCTGACAGCTTAGCCCTCTGAATTGAGGCCTTAATATTTCATTGGGAATGAAATTTACAGCTAAGCTCCCGTCCATATTATCCTCAAGGTTTAGCACACCACTTTCTGCAACTCTCCTAAAGCCGTTATACATGTAACTTATCAAGTAATTCACAGCACCTCCATTAACCGATTCGATTTCAACATTAATGGTTTTATCGCAATCCTGATTAACTGGAAATGCGATAGCCTCTGTTCGTTTTGGCGTGAGCATAGTAATTGAAACCTCTGCACCATCAAAACGAGTGATGGTCAGCTTATAATTAGCATCCGCCTCAAATATTCCATCTACTTTAAAATTATGCAGGTACACTCCCTCATATTCTATCCGTTCACTTTGAAGTACTTCCGAAGTTCCGGAATCAAGGTTTTCCAACATTACATCAGCATCTATTTCTCTGGTAGCTTCGGGCGTAAATGGATCGTTCAAATTTTTAATACGTATATAATGTGTTTGATCATCGATATTCAAAACACCGTAAATAGAAAAAATCCCTGTTTCTTGATCCAAAGGTTCTAAGGTACTATCGCAGGAGAGGACTATACCACTCACAATAATAACACCCGCAAACCAACAAATTTTTGTTTGTGATTTTAAGAAGGAATATAAATTCATGCTTTTAGCTAATCTTTAAATATAGGCAAATCAAGTTCGGCAATGCGCTCCGACGCAGAGCATCGGAGCGAGGTAGTTTAGTTTATCACTTCATTAGAATCCTGAACATCAATTCTTCGACTCATAGTATCCATTTGCGAGCGTTCATAAGCTATTATCTAAATTAACGATTCGAGAAAGTGAAGCAATCTCAGCGATTATGCCCGTGTATTCGAGATTGCTTCGTCAATGTAGGTAACAAACCTGCTTTTAACATCTGGATTCCTCGCAAATGGAGATTGTAGTATCGAACTGAGGTTTAAAAACTAAATTACTATTCTAATAAGGGTTTTTATTTCTCCTCCTCGTCAAAACGCTCCGACGCTGAGCGATCGGAGCTTGGAAGTTTTTAACAAGATACTCTCTAACCCCCCCTCGTTCCGCACGCTCCGCGTCGGAACGGACTGAGGCAGGGCATGATGGATAAACAACATCAATTCTTACTCAGCTTCACTGATAGGTATGGAAACAACGGGGCCTGATCTACGCGTTGCAGGGTGTTGATGTCGAAGTTGAAGACGTTGTTTCGGTTGTAGGCATTGATGACTCCGGTCTCAGCTTTCAGCGACCAGCTTTCCGAGATATCAAAACTTCGGTTGAGGGAAACATCCATTCTGTGGTAATATGGAAGGCGCTCGCCAAAGGGGCGGCTGTATAAAATGCGGGCGCGGCCGGGATCGGTTACTACATTTTCATCCGGGACACGGACGGAGAAATCATAGCCGAAAATTTGGGTGTAGGGTTTTCCGGAGCCAAGTTCCCAGCGAACGTTAGCCTCAAAACCGGCAAATTTATAACCCACTATGGTATTCAGCTTATGCCGCTGATCATGCGCCGGGGAGTATTCAAAAATAGGCTCCTGAATCCATGCGCCTAAATTGCCGGAGGTGGCTTCGTACGTCACTTTCGACCAGCCGTATCCCACCGAAACAAAGAATGGATTCATCAGGTAGCGTGCGCGGACGTCAAAGCCATAACTGATTCCCTCCGCTTGAGCCGTTTCCAGTTCTATGCGAGCTTCAGGCGTCCATTTTGAGACTAAGATATTTTCATAGGTTTTCACGTAGCCCTCCAGATTGGTTATAAATGAGTCCCCAAAGCGCTGTTGATACGCAACAATTCCATGCCAGGAAGCGGGTACTGCATCTCCCTGTTCTACGGGCTGGATCGCGAGGAAGGTACTGCCAATATCCCGCTGATCGCTCGCCCCATAAAATAGCTGAACAAAGCGGCCGGTGGCTATACTCAGTTCCTGATTATCCGTTCCGTCCGGTTTCCAGGAGGCGCGCAATCGCGGTTCAAATCCTCCGTAATTATCCAGCGAAAGCTGGGCCGTTACTCCGGGTTGTAGAGTCAGGTTTTCGTGTAATTTCCACTGCCCTGAAACATAGCTATGCAAGATGGGAATAAGCCGTTTCTCTGACTGAAGCCCCAAAAATTTATTATCAAGCTTCACATTGTAGGTCTTAAAATTCACCCCAAACCCGTAATTGATAGGAATTTTCAGCGCTTCTTCCCGCAGGTTCACATTCATGTATATCTGCCCGACTCCGGTAGAGCTAAAACTAGCGTTGGTTCCTGATTCTATATTTTCATAGTCGGTATAGCCCATTGTTACACGGACCGGATAGTTTAGGTTATCCGTGAACAACAAGCAGCTGCCGCCCAGAACGGTATTTGTCCACTGATTCCTCACATTTTGAATGGGCACCACTTCCCCGTCATCATAGGTGTAAATACCTGTGAGACTGCAGGAAACGCCATCGCCCTGAATGGTATAGCGGCCTACTACATCCGTGAATTGGATGGGGATGTCTTCCCCGATAATGGTGGGCGCCAAGTCCTCGATGGTGGAATATCGGCCCATTAGCAGGAATGACTGCTCGTCTCTTTTGATGGGGCCTTCGGCATGCATCGAAACCATGTAGGGACTTACCGCCGCGCTCGACTGGAACCTTCGGAAATTACCGGGGCGAAGTTTTATATCCACAATGGCTGAGGAAGCGCCGGTGAATTCAGCTCCATATCCGCCGGCATATAAATCTACGTTTTGGATGACTTCATCCGAGAAAGCCGAGAATAAATTGGAGATATGAAACGGCTTCACAATCGGCAGGTTATCTACCAGTACGAGGTTTTGATCGGGTGTGCCGCCACGGATATATACATCCCCGCCACGATCTCCCGTTGTTACAATACCCGGCTCTGATTGCATGTATGAAACCAAATCCCCATCTACACCGGGAGTAGGGATTCTGGAAATATCTACGCTCGAAATGCGGCGAACTCCCGCTTCCCCCGTCGCTACAATCCGGTCGCCACGCACTACTACATCATCAAATTCACCCACTTTTGTTTTCAGCTCAACCCGCAGGTTTTTACGCTCGCCGGGTTCAAATTCAAGCTCCTCTGCATAGGGCGAAAAGCCGACATAGGAGATCCGGAGTTCGTATTCCATAGAGGGGTCGATGTTGCGAATTTCACAAAAACCGGAGCTGTTGGTTACACAATTGTAGAGCAGTTCGGCTTCATTTTGCAGATCATAGAGCAGCACATTGGCTCCCACCATCGGGCTTCCGTCCTCTTCAGAAAGCACCACCGTTCGGAGCAGGGCATCCTGAGCAACAGCCTGAAAAGACATTCCTCCCATAACAACCAAACACACCATGATGGCTTTGATGCTATAACCTTTGATAAAAGAAAAAGATGCTTTAATTATTTGCATGGGTTTATTGTTTTGGAATTAGTCTTCAAGGCACTCCGGGCCACAGGATTGCAAGGTATCGTAAGGAACGGCAAGCGTGTCATAGTAAAACGCTCCGAACCGATGCGTATTCATTACATCCAGCGTGTCTTTTGTTAGTTCTTCGTAAAAGCCGGGGCCATAATGTTCGTATCTTAAAAATATATTACCCGTAATCAGTTTTTCTTTACATATCACAAAAGGACTATTAAAAGGTAAAATTCTTCGAAGCTCATCGTAGGGAGAAAATGTAAACACTACCTTTCTCAACTGTTCATTATTACTTGGTGCAAATACATATTTTCCACCCCATCTCCATTCTGTGTCATCAGTAATTTTTTGGTCTTTCTTAACAAGCTTTGGATACCCTATATATATTACAACTGTACTTCCTTCAATTGGGTCCAATTCGAAAGTAACTGGCACATTACACTTTTGGTTTACAGGGGCAGTTGTTGGTATGGGCATAGAAGGTGTAGTAATTTCTAAAGATACCGAGGCACCATCTGAGCGCTCCACTTTCAACCGGTAAGGGGTGTTTGGCCTTACCTGTTCAGCATATTCAAAATTGTGGTGATACAAATCGAAGTATTCAACAGCTTCACCTTCCAGTTCAAGCTCTTCTTCATCTTCCAAAGCCTTAAACGTTACTTTTGCGTCAATAACACCAGTACCGCCTTCAGTAAAGGGCGTGTTAAGTTCTCTAACTCTGATAAAATTCGTCTCCGCTCTTAAGTCAAGTGCCCCATATACAGAATAAAGGCCTGTTTCTTTATCCAGCGGGTCTAAACTATTTTCGCAGGAAATTAAGCCCAAAAATAAGACTAGGACCGAAACGGTAAAACACGGTTTTTTCAATTTCATATAATCAGTTTTTAAAAAAAGAGTAGATATTATCTACTCTTTTAAATTATATCGTCAGTTACATTGATAGCCATTTAAGAAGAAATCTGCATCAGTAGTGAAATAAAGTCAACAGGATCTTCACTTGATGTAATAACATCATCTGAACTATCGTATGCAGTTACAGTATATCTTATTTGGCAAATACCAGCTGATTGAGCAACTGCATCTACTCCTTCATCAATTTTTCTGTAAAAAGTTCCAATAACTTCAAAACTGTCCTGAGAATATCCTGTACCACCAACTGGAAGTCTCTGTACTATATAGTAATCAGCACCAGTAATCGCATTCCATGTAATATCAGGATGACCAAAAGTCACGGTGCCACTAGCAGTAAGTGTTGGGGGTTGATAGTTCGTACTTGCCGTACTAAAAACTAACACTACAGCAGTAAGTAAAACGGGGATTAATGATTTTATCTTTTTCATAATATGTACCTTTTTTAATTTAAGTTTAAAGCATTGTATTCTAATTATATATATATCATAGGTCAAATTAGAATGTGGCCTTACACTTAAGTAAACTTGTAACCTATTGCCTGCCAGTTACTAAGGGTTTTATTAAATCTTTATTTCTCATATTTTCTAAGTGCTTGTTTTTTATATATTAACAGATATCAGTCTTCGAGGCACTCGAACCCACATATTTGCGAAGTATCTATAGGAACCTCAAGCGTATCATAGTACACCGATCCGAACCGGTTTGTATTCATGATGTTGAATTCATCTTTGGTAATATCTTCGTAAAAGCCGGGACCATAGTGCTGAAATCTCAGGTAAAGATTTGCTTTCGTTAAGATCCTTTTGCATATCCTATACGTAGGTTCAAATGGCAAGACCTCTCTGAGTTCAAAAAAGGGTGAAAAGGTGAAGCTCACGGTTCTCGGCTGTTCATTTCCATTCGGCCCAAATACATACTTAGGCCCCCAGTCCCACTCCGTATTTTCTGTAATTTCTTCATTTTCTTCCACCAAGGGGAACCCGAAATAGACAACCACGGTACTTCCTTCCAGTGGATTCATTTCAAACGTAACGGGAAGATTGCATTTTTGATTGACCGGAGCTACCGACCGGGAGGACACCACCGGGGTAATCATAGATAATGACAAAGAAGACCCATCCGAGCGCTCTACCGTTACCCTGTATTCATTATTTGGAATAATGCCTTCCTCATACTCAAAATTGTGGTGATACAAATCAAAATATTCGACCACTTTGTCTTCCAGCATGGTGGTTGACCCATCTGCAGCATTAAAAAGCGTTACCCTGGCATCGATATCCTGTGTGGCTTCTGCCGTGAAGCGATCATTTAGCTCACGTACCCGAATATAATTGGGTTGTTCCCGGACATTTAGTGCACCATATATGGTGAAATTACCCGTTTCTTCATCCAAAGGATCTATGGTGTTTTCGCAAGAGATTAAGCCAGCAAAAAAGATTATTAATAGGAGGGTTGAGAGTTTATTCATCTTCCTCCTTCTGCTTTATTTCAGTAAGACACTCTGGGCCACAGGTTTGCAAGGTGTCGTAAGGAATGGCCAGTGTGTCATAGTAAAAAGCTCCGAAACGATGCGTGTCCATTATATCCAGCGTGTCTTTCGTTAACTCTTCATAAAAGCCAGGGCTATAATGCTGGTATCTTAGAATGATATTGCCGGTCTTCCAATACTCCTTACAAATACCGATTGGACTCACATAGGGTAAAATTTCTCTAAGCTCATCAAACGGTGAAAAGGTAAATGTTATTCCTTCTGAAGATTGATATTCATTCGGTCCGAACACATACTTTGGACCCCACCTCCAATAATCACCATTAATTGGTGTACTAGAACGATACCCCAGATCTATAGCGATAGTACTTCCATTTAGAGGGCCTATTTGAAAATTCACGGGAACATTACACTTCTGATTAACCGGGGCTGTAATTGGTATGGGCATGGTTGGAGACCTAACAGATAAGGATACCATTCTACCCTTTGAATTCTCTACCATCAATCGGTATGGAGTATCAGGGGTTACCCTTTCAGCATACTCAAAATTATGATGATAGAGATCAAAGTATTCGACAAGCTTACTTTCCAGTATAGTTGAAAATTCTTCTTGTTCATTTTGAAGGGTTACTGTTCCATCAATTCTTTCTGTTTGAGCTTTTACAAACGGTGTATTTAAATCCCGAATTCTGATGTAGTTCGTCTCCGACCTTAAATCAAGTGCCCCATATATAGAATAAAGACCTGTTTCTTTATCAAGTGGGTCTAAGCTGTTTTCGCAGGAGATTAGACCCAAGAAAAAGATTAATAGTATGAGGAATGCAAGTTTATTCATTCTTCCTCCTCTCTTGACTGATTGGTAAGACAGTCGGGCGGACAAACACGGGAATCATCAACGGGAATGGTTAGCGTATCTGCGTAATAACTTCCGAAACGCTGGGTGCTTTCGAAGGCCTCAAACTTCCCTTCATAAAATTTCTCGTAAAAGCCTTCACTGAAATGTCGGTACACAATATTGAATTCAGGAACTACTAAATCGGTACAACGGAAGGTACCTCCTGTTTGCGGAGTAAGCTTCATGAAATCAACCGGCGTAAACGTATATACCGCTTTGGTTCCCGGTTCTCCCTCATTTCTGAACGTATAGATTCCTTGTCTGATGGTATCAGTTCTTGCTGGGCGGGGTAAGATTGCCCTGTATTCTACAAAAAAAGCAATGGTGCCTTTGTACATCGGATCAAAGGTTACCTCTATAGGCGTGTAGCAGTTTTGGTTTATAGGTTCTGCTACGGCCTGGGGCTGTGAAGGACTGGTGGTATTGAGGGAAAGAGAGACCCCATCTGAACGAGTAACGGTAATTCTGTACTCCGTGTTTGGGGTGATGGGTTGCCCTACTTTGAAATTATGCTGATACACTCCCTGAAATAATACCCGCTCGTTGTCTAACATTTCGGTTAAACCGGAATTCAGGTTCTCCAACATGACCTGAGCATCGATGTTTCGGGTGGCATCTTTGGTAAAAGGTTGGTTTAAATCATTTATCCGGATGTAATTTGTGTCACTCCTTAAGTCAAGCGCACCATACACTGCAAAAATACCGTTCTCCGTATCTACCGGATTGAGGGTGTTATCGCAGGAGATCATCCCCAAAAGAAAGCAGAGTAATAAGAGGGTTATGAGTTTACTCATTTTCCTCGCTATTTGGTTTTGTAAAAATACAGTCGGGCGGGCACACTCGAGAATCATCTATGGGAATAGTAAGGGTATCCTCATAATAACTTCCAAAACGTTGGGTGCTTTCGAAAGCTTCAAATTTATTCTCATAAAACTTCTCGTAAAAGCCTTCACTAAAATGGCGGTAGGTAATATTGAATTCAGGGACTGTCAATTCGGTGCATCGGAAGGCTCCTCTCGACCCCGGAACAACTTTTAAAAGATCAATAGGAGTAAAAGTAAAACTAGCTCCCGTACCCTGTATGCTTTCATTTTTAAGTGTAAAACTTCCTTGCCTGAGTGTATCCCCAACTTTGTATTCAATTAAATACACAATAGTACCTTTATACATTGGGTTAAAGGTGACATCTATAGGAGTATAACAGTCTTGATTTACCGGCTCCGCTATTGGTTCGGGATAAGAAGGACTGGTCGCATTCAAAATAAGAGAAGCCCCATCCGAACGAGTAATTGTAAATTGATACTCTGTATTAGCTTCAATCTCCTGCTCTATCTTAAAGTTATGTTGGTACACCCCATTGAATAACCGTCTGTTTCGTTCAAGCACTTCCGTAAAACCGGAATTCAGATTTTCCAGCGTGACCTCTGCATCAATTTCACGAGTAGCACTTTCCGTAAAAGGAACATTGAGGTCTCGTACTCGGATATAGTTGATGTCTTTGCGTAGATCCAACATCCCATAAACTGCATAAATACCAAAATCCTTATCAACGGGTTTTAGTGTACTATCGCAGGAGAGCAACCCTGTCGAAAATATAAAAGAGCAAAAAAGAATGAATTTTAAAGAGCGCTTCAACATTGTTTTTTAATGAAACTGAATTAGACATTAACCGTTAGAAATTATTATCTCTATCACATGATCATGCACCTACTAAGAGGATAATAAATTTACAAGTTCCGGTTCGCGAAAAAGCTTTCTTTTAATTTTATTTATGAACATGAATGTCATTTTAAAAATCTTGTTCGTTGCTGTAATGGCAACCCTTCCATTCCAATTGGAGGTGGCAGCCCAAAAAGCATCTGCGGTAGACTCCCTTCTTTCCATTGCCCATACCTACTTCGATAACGCAGAAGAAAAGAAAGCTTTAACCGCCTACAAAGAAGTGCTGAATTACAGCAACACCAACTATGATGCCCTTTGGCACACCAGCCTGCTGTATGCCCGGGTTGGCTATCGGTATGATACTGAAAAAGAGATGATGGATAACTATCAGGAAGCGCTTAAATATGCGGAGAGAACGCTTGAGCTTTATCCCGACCGCGGGTATTCCCATTTTGTTTATGCCATTGCCAATGGACGTCTTTCGGATTTAGCAGACACCCAAACCCGGATTAGAAAATCGCACCTCGTTAAAAAGCATTCCGAAAAAGCTGTTGAATTGCTCCCGGATTATGGTCCAGCCTGGCACTTATTAGGATTGTGGCACAGCAAAGTAGCTAACATTGGGGCAGCCCAAAAGTTTGCAGCCGGATTATTTTCTCAGGGTGTTCCTGAGGGAGCTTCAAACCAAAAAGCCGTTCAGTATATTCAAAAAGCAATTAGCATAGATCCTGACCAAACCCTTCGATACAAACTTGATTTAGCACGACATTATGAGCGGGCCGGCGAAGATTCAAAAGCCATACAGACGTTAAAGGAAGTTCTCAGAATGACCCCTAAAAACTATATTGACGAATGGAATTTAGGGCAGGCACGCGAACTTCTTTCCTCGTTACAATAAAGAATTCTAATCACAGCAGAATTCGGCAATTCGTTATCTTTCTTCTAATCACCTTAACGTGAGTTCAAGATAACGTATCTGAAGTTGTCATCCTGAGCGCTTGAAAAGCTATACGAAACACATTTTTTTTGAACGCGAATGCGCTCAGGGTGACAGCCAAGGGCTAATTTGTCTCATCTTATTCTAACTTCCTATGAAAAAATTTTCTGCCTTAGTCCTTTTATTCGCTTTCACGGCCACTTTATCCGCACAGGCCCAAATAAAAGTCAATGAGATCGTAGCTTCCAACAGCGCTTCTCATGAAGATGAAAATGGCCAATCAGATGACTGGGTTGAAATTTATAACACCTCCAATGTCTCCATCAACTTTGGCGGCATGTATGTTTCTGACGACCCCGATGAATTTGACAAATGGCAGATTCCTACCGGACAAAGTGCAGCTACAACAATTGCTCCCGGTGCATATCTCATTCTTTGGTTTGATGAAGACACCGATCAGGGGCCCCTCCATGTTGATACAAAATTAAGCTCCGGTGGGGAGTTTGTTATCCTAACCGATAAGGACGGCGTCACACGTATTGATTCTGTTTCTTTCGGTGAGCAGTCGGAAGATATTGCCTGGGGTCGCTTTCCAGACGGTACAGGTTCTTTTCAGTTTCTAACGCCAACGCCGGGCGCAAGTAACGCCGGCAGTCAGATTGCGGAGCAGGCAGAAGCGCCCGAATTTAGTTTAGAATCCGGTTTCTATTCCGGGTCTCAGGTAGTTGGCATCACGGCTTCGGCTGCAAATGCTGAAATCAGATATGAAGTTGGAGGTTCGGTTCCTACTTCAAATTCAACGCTTTATGAAGGCCCGATTACGGTTGACTCTTCTTCCGTCATCAGAGCTATTGCCATAGAAGCGGGACTTGCTGCCAGTGAAGTAACCACCAACAGCTATTTCTTTGAAGAAACACATACCATTCCCGTGGTCTCTTTTGTGATGGAACCCGACAGTCTCTTCGACTATGAAAAGGGGATGTATGTAATTGGCGACACCGCTGAAACCTCAGGAAGTTATCCCTATTGGGGGGCTAATTATTATCAGGATTGGGAATACCCTATGCATCTGGAATACATTTCTGAAACGGGGAATGTTGAATTTGAGTTTGACGCTGGTGCCAGCATAGCCGGTAATTTCAGCCGTGGATTTCATAAAAAATCATTCACTATAAATAACAACACCGAATACGGGATTGATGAGCTGGAATACGAACTTTTTCCTCAGAATGATTATGATCAATACGATGGGTTTCAACTTCGGGCCGGTGCCGAAGAGCGTTCCCGACTGCTGAATGAACTGATGTACACTATCAACTTACAGTGGAACCACAAGAATGACATGCAGGCATATGAGCCTGTTGTGCTCTACATCAACGGAAAATATTGGGGCGTCTATAATCTACAGGAACGTAAAAGCGATGATTTCGTGGAATCCCGATATGGCTACGACGACATCGACATGATTAAAGATTATGATGATGTGAAAGATGGCAGCTATGATTCCTACGAAGCCCTGCTGGATGTATTTCAGGATGAATCCCTTTCGGAGCCTGAGTTTTTTGCCTTGGCTGATTCCCTTATTAACCTTGAAAGCTTTACGGATCACTGGGTTTATCAGGTTTATAGTTCTCATGGTGACCCCAACAACTTGCGATACTGGAGGCCTCAGGCAACAGGCGGTAAATGGCATTACATTTCCCATGACTTTGACTGGTGGAGAAATTTCGATAATGAGCCCGACACCTATCTCAATGTTTTCACCTCCTACCTGGCAGAAGATCCTGCCGGATTCTGGCTGATTGGCCGCATGATCCAAAACCCGACTTATCGTGAAATATTCCTGAACCGCTTAGCCGATATGCTAAACACGGCTTTTGAACCCAACTATATGATTGGCTTAATCGACTCCATTGATTCTGCCATCAACCCGGAAATGCCTCGCGATATTGACCGCTGGGATGATAACTGGGAAACCATCAGTGGCAAAAACCGAACCTACAGCATGGAGTATTTCTACTACGGTCTTGGTGCTGACGACTATGGCCTCGCCGTTCCTTACGTCCGCGATTATCCTTCTCACATTTATGCTGAAATCAAGGATACCCTGCAAACTGATACTGTTTTAGTAACACTGGCACAATCTACTGAAGGCAGCATCCGGCTTAACTCTATTACCCCAAAAATCTCCGCCGGGGATTGGTCGGGCATATATTTCGAGAATACGACCATCGCCCTTCAAGCCAACCCTGAAATGGGCTTGGAAGTAGAAAACTGGCTTGTAAACGGTGAAGCCGTTGGAACGGATAATAACCTCCTTCTGGAACTTGGCTCAGCTCCCGTTATAATTGAAGCAACTTTCAAAGAAGTAGAAAACGACGAAATTGTGATCAATGAAATCAACTACAACTCGAGCGAAGAAGCAGAAGCCGGCGACTGGATTGAACTTCATAATTATTCAGCCAGTGCCATAGATGTTTCCGGATGGGTTTATAAAGATGAAGACGACAGTCATGAGTTTGTAATCCCTTCAGGAGTCAGCATTCCGGCTAATGGATATCTGGTCATTTCAAATGATACTGCTGCTTTTAAGGAAATTCACCCATCCATAGCTTTTGTTAAAGGAGAAGCTGACTTTGGTTTAGCAGGTGGCAGCGATCAGGTTCGGATTTACAATGCTTCCAATTCTCTGATTGATATGGTTAGTTACGATGATGAAGCCCCATGGCCAGCAGATGCCGACGGGACCGGATACACTTTGTCTCTAAAAGCTTTTGATTCTGATAATTCTTTGCCTGAAAGCTGGGAAGCTTCTTCAGAATTAGGAGGAACACCGGGTGTTTCAAACGATGGCATCATCAACAGCAGTGAGAAAGACAATGAAACTCCCCAGGCATTTACCTTAAATCAGAACTACCCGAATCCATTCAACCCAACTACAAAAATTTCGTTCTCGCTGGCCAAAGCCGGTCCGGTGCAACTGAGCGTTTATAATATGTTGGGACAGGAAGTTCAGAAACTGGTAAATGAACCCATGAACAGCGGCGAGCACACTTTTTCTTTTGATGCCCGACATTTGCCAAGTGGTGTTTATATATATCGCCTCACTTCCGGCAAACTTTCGGAAACCAAGAAAATGATTTTGCTTAAATAGTTCTAAAATTCGATTAGTCATAGACTTATGTTGGGTTTTCTTTTATCTAAACATCCAACAATGAATCTCAGAGGTGTCAACGGTATGTAGCGCCGAATAACGTAAAGGGTTATTTGAATCTCCTGAAAATAACCCTGATTACTACTTCAGAAGTGTCATTTTACGAGTGAGGGAGGTGTTACCTACGGTTAGTCTGTAAATGTATATACCACTCGGTAATTCAGATGCTTCAAAAATAGCATTGTGCGGACCCGCTGACTTCCGATTTCTTTCCAAAACAGCCACCTCTCTCCCCAGCATATCGAATACCCGCAGATCCACAAATGCAGCTTCGGGTAATTCATAACTTATTTGCGTGCTTGGGTTGAAGGGATTTGGGTAGTTTGGGTTGAGAGCAACCTTACCTGGTTGATCTAACTCCCATTCTTCCGAGACGGCTTGTTCAGACTGAAAGGTGTAAATATTCCCATCAAAAGAGCCTATATATACTTCGCCATTCTGATCCTGCCCAAAAGTTATTATCTGGTTTCCAGATCTTTGGCCAATGAGTTGGTTATCAGTAGCTGTTTCACCATCCCATGCCAGTGACCAAATATTTCCAGAGGCAAAATCAGCATAGACGTATCGGCCATCCAGCTCCGGAACTTGATCTCCTCGATAAACAAATCCACCGGTTATAGATTGACCTTGATCACGTCCATACTCAAATACAGGGAGCTCCCGACCGGAGGTATCGCATCCGCTTGAAGGCTCAAAACACAGGCTACCTTCCATGGTATTCCAGCCATAATTCAAGCCTTTTTCAACTACATTAATCTCTTCCCGCGAAGACTGCCCTACGTCAGCAACCCATAATTCGTTAGTTTCCGAATCAAAGCTAAATCGGTACGGGTTTCTCAATCCATAAGCATATATTTCTTCTCGATAGCCTTCCTCATTATCAACAAAGGGATTATCGGTTGGAATAGCATAATTCAGGTCGCCTTCCGTGTTGTCAATATCAATCCTAAGGATTGATCCTAAAAGCGTTGTACGATCTTCCCCATTTTCTTCCGGATCACCTCCACTTCCACCATCCCCCAAAGCAATGTATAAATACCCATCAGGTCCAATCCGTATTTGGCCGGCGTTATGGTTCGTGTACGGCTGCTCAATTTCCATTAATATCAGTTCGGAGTCTTCGACCGGGGAACCTTGATCAGCTGCTCTTTGAAAACGGGAAATTACAGATCGAAAGGGATTGCCGGTGGTATAGTACACATAAAAATACCCATTGGATTCAAAGCCCGGATGAAAATCAAACCCTAACAATCCTCCTTCGCCGCTGGCATTCACCTGTTCCGTAATATCCAGAATGACCTCTGTTTCAGAAGTTTCCGAGTCATTTTCGAACATGAGAATGCGTCCGTCTCTTTCGGCCACATAAACCATATTGTCGGCTTCAGTAGCAAACTGATAATCGATAGGTGCGTTAAAGCTGAGATTGGGGTAAGCGTTGACAACCTCTATCTGAGCAAAAGCTTGCATGCTACATAGTGAAAGAAATAGACCGAAAAAAAGATGCACACGCAGAATCATAAAAAGCTCCGTTAATTTGGATGTAACTATATCAACACCGTAAACGCTGATAAGTTTCCAAATAATAGACCCAATATATTTCGGGAGATTACCACGGCATTTACAAGTGGCGTTTATATTTATCGCCTCACTTCCGGCAAACTTCCCGAAACTAAGAAAATTATTTTAACAGAGCGGACAGGCTGTCTGCTCTACGATCTGTTACTACTTAACGTGATCAATATAAAACTCGTCATTGCTGTAGATGCCAGATATTTTTCATTTCTCTCTTATCTAGAACTCACGTTACTTTAATTGAAAATCTATATTATACAGATCAAAATTCTACCAGACTATGTACCGAAATCTATTCATCTTTGCTCTTTTATCCGGCTTTCTTCTCTCATGTGGCCCAAGAGTTATTATTGAATATCAGGGTTCTTCCCCTATTGCCCGGACTCCTTCAGATTCGGATCGCACAGCTCAAAACATTTCTGAAGACAAAAAAGAGCAACCCGTATCCGTTATTGTACATTCTATTCCTGCTCTTGAAGGAGGAAACAAGTCACTAAGGAATAACATCGAGTATCCGAAAGGGGCTATTGATAATGAAATTGAGGGAACCGTAAGTGTACTATTTACCATAAATAAAGACGGCAGCACCTCAAACTTTGAAGCGATTACAGAAATTGGATTTGGGTGTGAGGAAGCCGTAATCAAAGCGATTCAAGAATCAACATTCGAACCCGGGCAAGGCAGTAACCGAACAGCTGCACGCTATACTTGGCTTGTGACCGTTGAGTTTAAACTTTAATCTGCTTCGGTTCATTTTAATTCGTAGAGCGGACAGGCTGTCCGCTCTACGAATTTTTTATTCAGGCTTCCAGTCTTTCATTCCATCACGAATAACATCGGCTAATTTTGAAACCGGCACGCGGTCTTGGCTCATGTCATCACGATATCGAATGGTAACCGTATCCTCACCTTCTGATTCTACTCCGTCAAAATCTACGGTGATGCAAAAAGGAGTCCCTGCTTCATCTTGTCGGCGATATCGCTTTCCGATAGATCCTGATTCATCATAAAGAACGGAAAATTCTTCTCTGAGGTCTTCTTCAATTTTATGCGCTAAATCCTGCAGCTTGTCTTTCTTGATGAGCGGAAAGATTCCAACTTGCGTCGGTGCCAGGGTTGGATTCATTTTAAGAACGATTCGGGTATCTCCATCAACTTCTTCTTCGCGATAAGCGTCACAAAGAACCATCAAAGTGAGGCGATCGAGCCCAACCGAAGTTTCAATCACATAAGGAACAAAACGCTCCTGATTTTTCTGATCGTAGTAATCCAGTTTTTTACCTGAATGTTCTGCATGCTGCGTTAGGTCAAAATCAGTTCGGTTATGAATGCCTTCCACTTCCTGCCAGCCAATGGGGTATTTATACTGAATGTCGGCGGCGGCTCGCGCATAGTGAGCGAGCTTATCTTCCGGATGTGGAGCCGTTCGTAGGTTCTCTTCACGAATTCCCATGAACTTATGCCACTCAAGGCGTTTCTCCAGCCATTTCTCATACTCCTCTTCATCAGTGCCCGGCTTCACAAAATATTGCATTTCCATCTGCTCAAATTCACGCATTCGGAATACAAACTGTCGAGCTACTACCTCATTACGAAAAGCTTTCCCGGTCTGGGCAATGCCAAAAGGAATCGAAGTTCTGGAGGTATCCATCACATTCTTATAGTTCACAAAAATACCTTGTGCCGTTTCAGGACGTAAATACACGCCATCTTCTTCCGTTGAAGTCGCACCAAATTGCGTCTTGAACATCAGGTTAAACTGACGCACTTCCGTCCAGTCAAATGCTCCGGATTCCGGTGCACGGATTTCTTCTTCCATGATGATATCATAAAGATCTTCATTCATGCCCTTGCGAGTTCCGGTTGTATCCAGAAGTTCTTGTACGCGGTTGGCTTCATCATCTTTATCATTATCTCGCAGCTTCTGAATATGCTGCTCAATAATCATATCCGCACGATAGCGTTTTTTGGACTGCTTGTCGTCAATCATCGGATCGTTGAATCCGCCTACGTGACCACTGGCTTCCCATACTTTAGGATGCATGAAAATAGCGGCATCAATTCCCACAATGTTATTGTGACGACGAGTCATTTCTTTCCACCAGGCATCACGGATATTCCGTTTGAGCTCTACACCGAGAGGGCCGTAATCGTAAACGGCACTAAGTCCGCCATAAATTTCTGAGGATTGAAAAATGAAACCACGAGCTTTAGCAAGTGATACAATTTTATCGAGACTGTCCAAATTCGACATGTGAGTGCTTTTAACTATTCAAAATCTTGTGAGCGCTAAAGATAAGCATATGAACATCGAATGTGGAACTTTGAACAAGGAATTTTGAACGGTTCCTTCTCTGGATTGGATTATTTATGTTTGAGTCGGTTAATTTATTCATCAATACATGTATTGTCATCCCGAGTGCTCATTAATTAGCAAAAGGAAAGGAAGTTCAACACGAGGGATCTCAAGATATATTCTCGCAGCAATTTTCTATTTTGAGATCCTTCGCGATAAACATCTAGTCTTATTATAATTGGAAAGCGCTCAGGATGACAATTCAAAAACTCCACTCAACTCCATGTCCAAAAAAACAAACCCAAAACTTCCCAAGCTCCCCCGAAAATCAAAAAAACAAAAAGAGCGTGCGGAAGAAATACTCAGTGAACTGTACACCCACTATCCAAACCCTCATTGCGAACTGGTTCATAAAAACCCATTTGAGTTACTAATTGCGACCATCCTTAGTGCCCAGTGTACCGATGTTCGGGTCAACAAAACCACACCGGCTCTCTTTGAAACATACCCGACTCCGGAACTGATGAAAGACGCACCGCTGGAGGAACTGGAAGAACTGGTTCGCTCAACCGGTTTTTATCGCAATAAAGCAAAATCACTCAAAGAGACTTCTACAATTTTGGTTGAGGAATTTGATGGAGAAGTCCCGCAAAATATGAAAGACCTACTTAAGCTCCGCGGCGCTGCCCGAAAGACAGCAAATGTAGTTTTAGGTAATGCCTTTAACATCAATGCCGGGGTTGTTGTTGATACCCATGTAAAGCGTATCTCCAACCGTTTCGGGCTCACAACCGAGAAAAAGAACACCAATAAAATCGAAAAGGATTTGATGGCTTTATTCCCCCGTGAAAACTGGACCGACCTTTCTCACCTGATGATTCACCACGGACGTAATGCCTGCAAAGCCCGAATCTCAGAAGCGCCCGATCATCCGTTGTGTAAGAAATATGGTAAGAATTGTGAGTGCCGTAAGATGCGTGAAGAAGAATCCTAGAATATAGAACACCATAATTCGTAGGGGTATCATGAATTACCCCTACGAATTATACTATTGGAAGTACCTATCCCTTTCCCATAACTGTGGGTTAATGTTGATGTATTCTGTGATTCTATTTAATGACCCCTGATTCCTAATGATGTGTTCGTAATAATTTCGCTGCCAGCACGATTCCTCGCTTCGATCTAGACTCTTGTTAATATCTCTGGATACATTCATTTTATACCATCCAATAATTTTTGAAAGGTACATCTGTCGTCTCTTTTTTCTGAACTCTTCTTGGCTCATATTTCTCAACCGTAGGGGCAATTCATGAATTGCCCCTACGGTTGAATTCGGATTCTTAACAATGTGTATGACACTGTGTACATGATTAGGCATAACCACAAATGTCGGGATTCTGATACCCTGATAGGTATGTGGCATTTTTAACCAGAACTTTTCTGCAATCTTACCCTGTTTATTTAAAACAGAGATCCCATTATTTATTTCACCAAATACACACTCCCGATTCTTTGTGCATATGGTGATGAAATAATATCCCGGAGCGGAATAATTATAAGATTGAAGTCGTAATGATTTTCTGCTATGCTTAAAATTATTATTCATGGCAATCTATTGGCTCCTTATCGAATTATTTTCTTATTGTTAGAGCATTCTTAAACGAATTCCTTACAAACCATTTTAACTGACGTGACTAAACCGAATCCTCTTTTCGACTCCTTTACCGCCCCAATCCCCCCTTTGCGCTATGATGTGCAAATAATTCCTATTAAGCAGAATGGGGAGACGTTTTTGTATTTCCAGGACCAGATGGGATATACTTCGTCCGACTTTGCTGTTCCATATTCAGCCCAATCGATGTTCTCTCTTTTTGATGGCAGCCGGAGCGTGGAGGACATCCTGGAATTCAGTGATGAGAAAATCACCAAAGAGCAGGTTTTAGAATATGTTCAGTTTCTGGATGAGAAGGCATTGCTACAGTCTTCTTATTTCAAAGTACATGCTGAAAAGAAAGAGACGGATTATGAACAGTTAGGCAATCACCCCAATATTACAGCCGGACTTTCCTACCCTGATGACCCCGAGGAACTGGAGCACTTTCTGAATGAAGCTTTCGAAAAACTTCCCTCCACAAAACCGGCGACATCCACCAAAGCCCTTTATGCCCCCCATATTGATTATCGGGTGGGACTCAATAGTTACGTGAAAGCTTTTTCTTCGATTAAAAATCTAAAGCCTAAACGCGTAGTAATTCTGGCAACCTCCCATTATTCCGGCATGTATCCGGATATATATGAAGAGCATCCGTTTGTCATTTCGAATAAAGATTTTGTAATGGTGAACGGGACTGTAAAAGCAGATCGTAAGATGATTCAAAAGATCGCGGATCAAGTCCGCGATGACGGTATAAATAGCACAAGTCATTCCGCGGCGAAAGCCGGAATCTCCAATGTTGATTACGGGATAACCTTCCAAGACCGGGCCCATCGTATTGAACACAGCATTGAACTGCACTTGATCCTGCTCAAACATTTATGGAATCATGACTTTAAAATAGTCCCTATTGTGATCGGTAGCCTCGACGAGTTGTTCTATAAATCTGACGGATTTCAGGGACAGCAAGTTGAAAAATTTACCGGATTACTTAAGGAGTTATTTGGTGATGATGAAGATACTTTCTTTTGCATCAGCGGAGATCTGGCACACATCGGAAAGAAATTCGGAGATAGTAAACCCGCAAAAGAACTGTTTGATGAAGTGCGCAGTTTTGATGAATCTTTTCTTGATTTCGGAGCATCCGGAGACGCTGATAAAATCCTCAATTTGATGAGTCAAAAATACGATCCCTACCGAATTTGCGGTTACCCTCCTCTCTATTCTTTCCTCAAAGCTTTCCCCAACTCCTCCGGTGAAATCCTCACCTATGATATTTGGGATGAAGAAGAACAAGACAGCGGCGTAAGCTTTGGCTCGATTTTGTACAAATAATTTAAAATTCAAAATCTAGAATTTTAAATTACTCTTTGATTTCCATCTTCTCGGCGAAGTAGGCACAGAAGTCTCGCATATCACCAGAAATACGTTCATCATTGGTCGCATTTTCGAGCGTATCTGCCATGGTTACCAAGGTTTGATGAAAGAAGATTTTCATCTCATCCACAGTCATGTCTTTGGTCCAAAGATCCAGTTTCAGGGTGTCTTTATTTTTAGCATCCCAAAGTGAAAGCAACATCGCCCGACACTCTGCTGTGTCCTTACCCTGTAAATCGCTGGCATTCCAAATAATATCCGTTGGGATGTTTTGGTCATCTAATTCAACACTAATGTTGATTTCTTTTTTCTGCATATCAAAGTTGGTTTTGAATTCACCCCAAAACTAAGGGTTTCTGAATTGAATTGGGATTGTTTTTGCAGCCATCATTGCATCAAGTTTTCTTTAAGGATTAATTTCATTCCGAAGCCAATTAATCCATATTTTCTATATCGCTGAATTATCCTAACTACAAAGACTTTCATCAAATTTGTTAGCACTCGAGAACATCACCTTACACTTGGGCGACCGTGAGCTTTTAGACGGCGTCAGTACGTTCATCAATCCCGGCGAGCGAATTGGACTTGTTGGTCCAAACGGCGCAGGAAAATCTACCCTGCTGAAAATCATTATGGGGATACAAGAGTGCGATGAAGGAACCATTGCCTTGTCGAATGAAGAAACTCTGGGATATCTACCACAGGATGGCGTTGATCCTGATTTTACTCTTTCTGTGATCGAGGAAGTGGAATCTGCTTTTGCCGAGCTCTTTGAACTGGAAGAGGAAGTGAATGAGATTCAGATAAAGCTGGCCGAAGTTGATCATGAAAGCAAAGAGTATGAGCAACTCATGGAGCGTTACGGACAGCTCCAAACCAAGCTGGAAACTTCCGGTTTGTATGGACTTCGCGCTGAAGTTGAGAAAGTACTGATGGGGCTTGGTTTTAGCGAAGAAGATTTCCACCGAAATACCTCTGAGTTTAGCGGAGGATGGTTGATGCGTATTGCCCTTGCAAAACTACTCCTCAGGCGTCCAACCTATCTCCTTTTGGATGAGCCTACCAATCACCTGGATATCGAATCCCTGCAATGGATGGAGAATTTCCTGAATACTTATGAGGGTGCGGTGGTTGTAGTTTCTCACGATAAAGCATTTTTGGATACCATCACCAACCGAACATTGTCACTGAGAAGTGGTGAAATCAGTGATTATGCCGGCAACTATTCATTTTATGAAAAGAAATGGGCAGAAGAGAAAGAATTGCTTCTGAACGCCAAGAAGAATCAGGAAAAGCAGATCAAGGAAACTCAGGAATTTATTGATCGGTTTCGATACAAAGCTTCTAAGGCCAGTCAGGTACAGAGTCGTGTTAAGCAGCTCGAAAAGATGGAGAAAATTGAGCTGGAAGAAGAGCAGAGTAAAGTCTCGTTCCGCTTTCCCGATCCTCCGCGCAGCGGGCAGGTTGTGATGAAGCTTGAAGATCTCCACAAAAGCTATGACGATCATAAGGTGTTTGACGGGATTGATTACGAAATTGAACGCGGTGATAAAATCGCGGTTGTAGGCCCCAACGGCGCCGGAAAATCGACACTTATTCGAATTCTGGCCGGACTCGAACCTTTTCAAAAAGGAGAAAGAAAAGAAGGTCATAATGTAACGGTGAACTACTTTGCCCAGCATCAGGCCGACGAGCTCAATCCTAAAAGAGATGCTCTTGAAACCATGCACGATGCCGGATCAGGAGAAAAAGAAAGCCGTCTTCGAACGATCTTAGGCTGTTTCCTTTTTCAGGGCGATGACGTTTTCAAAAAAGTAAAGGTACTTTCAGGTGGAGAAAAGAGTCGGTTAGCATTGGGAAAAATGTTACTCTCTCCTGCCAACCTTTTAATCTTTGATGAGCCTACCAATCACTTGGATATGAGCAGCAAGAATATTCTTCAGCAGGCTATTCAGCAGTATGAGGGGACGGTAGTTATTGTATCTCACGACAGGGATTTCCTGGACCCGATTGTAGATAAAGTGCTGGATGTACAACCGGGCTATATCAAAACATATTTAGGGAATGTGTCTTACTATCTTGAACGCAAAAAAGAGGAAGATGAGGCTGAATCAGCCGAGACATCAACCCAAAAGGAAAATCAGGAAGAAGACTCTCAGCTTTCCCGAAAAGAACAGCGCCGTATTGAGGCAGAACGCAGAAATGAACTTAGCCGCCGAACCAAACCCATCCGTAAAAATCTAGAAGCGGTTGAAAAGGAAATTGAGCAGAAAGAGCTTCGAATAACTGAAATCGAAGAGGAAATGGCTAAGCCTGATTTCTACGACGATGCCGAGAATGTGAAAAAATTCTCATTAGAATATGATCAACTCAAAGCCGACCTTACAGACCGATATTCGAAGTGGGAAGAGTATCAAAGCCGTATTGAGAAAGTTGAAGAAGAGCTCGAGCAATCGACTACCTAAGATTTGTCAATCCTGAGTCCCCATATTTTCTCATTAAGTTTGGGATAGAAGTGACGAAGGATCTCAAACATAGAGTAAGGTGAAATGGTTAGAATTTGAGATCCCTCGTGTTCAACAAGTCATCTTTTTTACAATTCGAAGCACTCGGGATGACAACTTCCCTTTTAAATAGTATAGCCAACAATATGAAATTTACGCATATTTTTTTGTGGATTATTTTCTCAGTTGCTTCTTTTGCAGCCTGTTCTTCTTCTGAGAATGCTGTTTCTGATACGGATTCGAAGCTAATGGTTCAGGAAGAGGCTCAACCTGATGAACGCATTTCACTGAATATAAATGAAGCAGTCTATTTCAATTTCTTTAAATATGACTCCACCTGGACCGGCGATCTTTTAGTTTATACTCTGAACGAAGAAGGCGAGAAAGTGGTCCAGTCTGAATATACTTCGGCTCGGGATTCTTCCTGGAATGACTTCGAGCTATTTGTCGATTTCTTGAAGATCTATGACCTCCCTCCTCAAAATGAAATTGAAGGCTGGGTTCCGGATTCAGGTCAACTCCCCCGCCGGGTTTACAGCTTCGAAGTTTTTGATGGCGATACCACTCGTTCCTTTTCTTATCAAGATCCTGACAAAGATATCCGGGATTACTGGCAGGTGCAGAACCTGCTTACTTTTGTGACTTTTGTCCAGAATGATTTGCGGTGGGTTGATACGGATTAGAACATCGAACAAGGAACACTAAACATTCAATTTTGAATGTTTAGGCGCTACTCTTTTTGATGTCATTCCTGCGGAGGCAGGAATCTGAATGTATTATTAGAATCCGTCCTTAATTCCACATCCAGATCTCGGGCATCCGCCGCGAGATGACTAACTGCCAACCCTGAAATTCCACCTGCCTCAATCCACCAACGCGAGGGGTTGAAACCGCCTCGCTTGTAAAATGGTTGAGACTTAATTTGTGAATACTATTTTCATTGATAATATCAAGACGCTATTTACCACAACTTATTCAGCCAAGACTCAATTATCGATTGCTGAATTGGCATTTGATTCTCCCTAATTCAAAATTTATAATTTTTCATTTCTAATTCCGCTTCAGCGGCTCACTTAGCAAAAATCTGTTCTTTGTTCTGGAAGGCCTTGAATTCCAGTGCATTTCCACTTGGGTCAAGGAAAAACATAGTTGCCTGCTCGCCCGGTTCTCCTTTGAAGCGGATGTAAGGTTCAATCACAAATTCGATATCGGCGGCCTTGAGCTTATCGGCAAGCTTTTGCCATTCGTCCATTTCTAAAATCACCCCAAAATGACGAACCGGTACGCCATGTCCATCAACGGCATTCATGGCAGATTCTTTGGCTTCGTCAGGACTCAGGTGAGCGACCACTTGATGTCCCCACATATTGAAGTCGATCCAGCTGTCGGAGCTTCGGCCGGTTTCGCATCCTAATAGTTCGTGATAGAAGGCGTATGATTCTTTCAGATCTTTTACAGGAAATGCCAGGTGGAATGGATTCGTTGTGTTACTCATAATCTTGGTTATCTTTTAAAATTCACACTTATAATACTACACTCATGAAATCAAAGAAAATAGAATTTACAGGAAGTCAGGGTGACTCCCTTTCAGCAAAGTTAGATCTGCCTGAAGGCGAACAACAAAAAGGCACGGTATTATTTGCCCATTGTTTTACCTGCTCCAAAAACCTAAAGGTGATGAGTAATATCACCTCCATTTTAGCACAGATGGGTTTTGCGACTTTCAGATTTGACTTCACGGGTTTAGGCGAAAGTGATGGAGATTTCTCTAATACCAATTTCTCTTCTAATGTGGATGATTTAGTGGCTGCTTACAAATACCTGGAGTCTGAGGGGCAATCCCCTGCAATTTTAGCAGGGCATTCGTTGGGAGGGGCTGCAGTTCTACAAGCTGCCCACCAAATGGATTCAGTTAAAGCAGTGGCTACCATCGGGGCACCGGCTCATCCTGACCATGTCCGCGAAAACTTCAGTATGCATCTGGATGAAATTGAAGAAAAAGGCGAAGCTGAGGTTACCCTGGCGGGACGAAAGTTCACCATTAAAAAGCAATTTCTGGATGATTTAAAAGAAGCACGCATGGCCAGCTTCATCAAAAAACTGGATCGTGCGCTTATGATCTTTCATTCACCGATAGACAATACAGTCGGCATCGACAATGCGTCGATGATTTTTAATGCAGCAAAACATCCCAAAAGTTTTGTATCCTTGGACGAAGCTAGTCACCTGCTTTCTAACGATAAAGACAGCAAATATGTAGGGAAAGTACTGGCTACGTGGGCAGAAAAATACATCTAATTTTGGAATTGAAATATGAATGAATCGATAGATGCGCTTCAGCTAAATCTGGGCTCAGGCGGATTGCATATAATGAATGTCTCGCTGGCTATCATCATGTTTGGAGTAGCTCTCGAGCTTACTGTCGATGATTTCAAAAAAGTAGCCAAAAACCCTAAGGGGACTATTTTAGGTTTAATTTCCCAGTTTCTTTTACTCCCCGCCCTCACATATATCTTGGTCGTCATCATGCAACCCCACCCCAGTTTTGCTTTGGGGATGATGATGGTAGCCGCATGTCCCGGCGGAAACATATCTAACTTCTTTTCCCTGCTTGCTAAAGGAAATGCAGCACTCTCAGTGAGTATGACGGCTTTTGCTACACTGCTCTCTATCGTAATGACCCCATTTAACTTTACATTTTGGGCAAGCATGTATGCCCCAACCAATGCCATCCTTACTGAGATTCATCTCGACTTATTTGAGGTCTTTCGGATTATCATCCTGATTCTAGGTATTCCTCTGATTTTGGGAATGACGCTCAGACACTTTAAAGATGACTTCTCCAAAATGATTTCCCCGTACATGAAAAATTTTGGGATTATCTTTTTTGCAGGATTTGTGATTGTCGCTTTCAGCATGAATTTCGAGCACTTCATAAACTATGTGCACCTTGTAATAGCTGTGGTCTTTTTACACAACGCTATTGCCCTTTCAAGCGGGTATGGGCTTGCCTATCTTTTTAAACTTCCAAAACCAGATCGAAAGTCTATCGCCATTGAAACAGGAATTCAAAATTCGGGCTTGGGATTATTACTTATTTTCAATTTCTTTGACGAGCTTGGCGGTATGGCTTTAGTTGCTGCCTGGTGGGGCATTTGGCACATCGTGGCGGGGCTAAGTATCGGATGGTATTGGTCAATCGGAAAATCAACCTTACAACGCAAATTCAGTAATGCGTAGAATACATTATTTGTGGTATAAATTTTGGCGGAATACAATTGTAGGTAACGGACTCAAGGTCTTTTATAAAAAAATAAAGATCACAGGACGTGAAGATCTCCCTACAGATAAACCTGTTATTTTTGTTCCTAATCATCAGAATTCATTTATGGATGCCTTCCTGGTGACAACGAACGTTAAGCAAGTAATGTATGCTTTGACCCGAGCGCAAGCTTTCAACCCACCAATTATGGGATGGTACTTACGGTCACTGAATATGCTCCCGGTTTATCGTGTTCGGGATGGCTTGAGCTCTGTCCAAAAGAATAACGCCATTTTTGATTTGTGTTATGATTATTTGGAAAATCATGCCTCGGTACTGGTCTTTGCTGAAGCTAATCACAACCTAAAGCGTCGTATACGGCCTTTAAGCAAAGGTTTTACACGAATCGCCTTTGGTTCAGAAGAAAAATATGATTGGGATTTAGATGTACAGATTGTACCTGTTGGCATCAATTATTCGAGACACCGTGAGGGAAGAAATCATATCCATATTAAGTTTGGAGAATGCATTCCTGTAAGCAAGTTTAAAGAAGCTTACGCTGAAGATGAAAACGAAGGCAGCATTCAGATTAAACAAGAAGTTTCTGATGCAATGAAGAAACTGGTCTTTCATGTTGAGGATCTTGAGGAATACTCCGTTCATAAAATTTTATGGGATGAGCTGGAACCTGATGACACCATCATCACCGATCCGGACATTTCCAACGCACGCATCCAAAAGACTAATGCTTACATTACTCCAGAACTGATTGAAGAAGCAAAAGAATTAGACAAACTAGCAGATAAAGATAACGTTTCCCTTAAAGACGTAGCCATCGGTAAGCAAGTTAGTACCAAAGATGTAGTCTTATCTCCACTAAACCTCTTTTCCTTTCTCAACAATCTTATTCCTTATCAACCCACCAAATATTTGATATCCAATGTCATAAAAGATCGCGCCTTTGATGCATCTATTAAATATATAACGGGACTATTTTTATTCCCCCTATTTTATGGAATTGTAGCTACAGTTTTGGCGATAGCCGGAATTAATTCAGCTTACATCTATGGATATTTACTTCTCAGTGTATTTACGGCACCTCTTTTTATCCGTGCAAAAGAGTTATTTACCAAAAATTCAGCCCAGCAAATAAAGAAATCTAAACCAACGGTCTATCAGGAAATTAAGTCGCAGTTGGAGGCTTTCAAAGAGCTACGGAAAACCATTCTTAATGAATGAAGCCCACGTGCTTAGTGTTTATCTACCGAACTCAAATGAAAAATAGATTCACGAAATGAAGCTCTTTACTTTTTTTGCTGCCGTATTATTTGCAGCATCAGCATGTACCCAACAGAATGAAACTGAAATGACCACTATGAATTCGGATACTGAACATTCTGAATTAGTAGCTACAGTAATGCAAGTTGGTGATAGCAATGTTGCCGGTTCTGTTACCTTTAGCGAAGCTGAAAATGGGGTCAGAATCCAAGGAAATTTTGAGGGGCTTGAGCCCGGAAATCACGGCTTCCACATCCACCAATATGGTGACTGTACTGCTGAAGACGGAACAAGCGCCGGCGGACATTTCAACCCTGCCGATAACGACCACGGTGCACCTACCGACATGGTTCGTCACATGGGCGACCTCGGAAATATTGTAGCCAGTGATAACGGAATGGCTACTATTGATTATGTAGATGAAACGGTTACCATCAACCAAATTCTTGGACGAGGAATCATTATTCATGCCGGCGAAGATGATTTAACTTCGCAACCAACCGGAGCAGCAGGCAGTCGTGTTGCTTGTGGTGTTATTGGAATAGCACAGAAGTAGTTTTAGCGACCTAAAATCTTACCGTTTTTTAAAAGCTCACTTTAGAAGTGAGCTTTTTTATTTAAACTGAGGCTAGTTCGACTTCCACTCTTGAAATAATTCTTCAATTTCTTCTGCAGAAGATCTCTCCACTGCGGCCTCAGCTAATGCTTCAAAATCGCTCTTTGATCGGGACCCTAACAGTCCACTTATCTTGGGAATAGATTCGGGAACCATACTTAAATCTTTAATACCAAAACCGATCAGACAGGCTGCACCAATTTCATCCCCGGCAAGTTCTCCGCAAACGCTCACCTCAATGGCTGCTTTTTCAGCTCCTTCTACCGTCATCTTTATAAGCCTCAAAACCGAAGGATGATAATGCTGAAAAAGATTGCATATACGCTCGTTACCACGATCAACAGCCATAGTGTATTGGGTGAGGTCATTGGTGCCCACACTCAGGAAATCTACCTCCTTAGCAAACTGATAAGCTGAAAGAGCTACGCTTGGAACTTCCACCATGAGCCCGAGCGGGACATTATCATCAATTTTAATCCCTTCCGAAAGAAGCTCACTCTGAATCTGCTCAATTTCTTTCCTAATATCCTTAACCTCGTTGATGATAGAAATCATCGGCACTAAAATTTTAACTCTTCCCGGATGCTTAGCCGCTATTTTTAAAATTGCCCTTAGCTGATTTCTCAACAATTCTTTCTCATCCAGTAATAAACGAATTCCTCTCCAGCCTAAAAAAGGATTCCCTTCTTTCACAGCACGACCGCTGCTTTTATCGCCGCCAATATCAAACAAACGTATTGTAACAGGACCTTCAGACCCTTCAAGGATAGTATTATAAAAAGCGAGTTGTTCTTCTTCACTTTTACGGCGTCTGTGCCCAAATAGCAGGCTTTCCGTCCTTAGTAACCCAATCCCCTGTGCCCCTTGTTTTTTTACTTTGGGAAGTTCAGCTTCAAATTCAATATTTGCCTTTAGTGTGAAGGAGAAGCCATCGGAGGTTTCAAAAGTATCACTGCATTTTTTTGTCTTAAGCTTATCTCCTTTTGCAGCCTTCTTTTTATACTCTTTTAAGGTCTTCTTCGAGGGATGATGAATTAAACTTCCCGATTCGCCATCCAGGATAATCAATTCATTATTTTGAACTTCTTTGGTAACGTGATCTGCACTTACAATGCAAGGCATGCCCAGCGATTTTGCAATAATAGCAGCATGAGAGGTCACTCCTCCCTTCTCCATTACTAAACCGACAGCACCATCTTCGTAGTAAGAAACCAGATCAGTAGGACTAATTTCCCGGGCTACAATTAAAGCTCCTTTTTTTACCGACTTTTTATTTTTCTGATCGGAAACCTTAGAAATAAAACGATCACGGAGATCTTCAAGATCTACAATGCGTTGCCGAAACAATTCTGATCCACTCTCCTTCAGCCGCTCAATAAATTGGCAATAGGTTTGGTATATGGCGAAGTCGACGCTGAGCAATTTATTCTCAATGATTTCGAACACGTTGCGCTCGATCTCCGCATCTTTAATTATCTGTTGCTGAGTGTCTATAATTTCAGCAGAGCCGGAATCCTTGAGCTCATCAGCCATCAGCTGGAGTTCATCAATAAGGCTTGTTCTGGCTTTAAGAAAGCGATTCTTATTATTTTTTACCGCCCCTTTGGTAATAGAAGTTGGACTAACTGTTTTTGATTTTGAGCTAATAAGAAATGCTTTACCAATAGCTACCCCATCGCCGATGCTACGGCCTTTAATAATCCCTTCTTTGACGTTGGTGGCTTCCATTATATTATTTCAGGCGATTCTATTCATCTTCCATTCCAAACTTACTCTCTACCAAATCCACAATAGCTTCCAGAGCATCTTTTTCGTCCGGGCCGTCTAATTCCAGTTCTAATTCAGCTCCACTTTCAGCGGCTAGCGTCATCACGCCTAATATACTTTTCCCGTTCACTCTATACCCATAGCTATGGATGTAGAAATCGGATTTATATTTACTTGCAAGTTTAACCAGCTGCGCCGAAGGACGAGCGTGTAAACCTGCTGAATTTATTATAGTTACTTTCTTTTTGATCATGAGATTAAATTAGTCTCTTAAAATGAAAATAAAATTTACCATATGCCAAGTTTTTGAACCTAATTTATGACACCTTCATTCTATACTGAATGAAATAACAATAAGTTCTTTAAAAACCGATTAATCTTTCTCACAATGTTTCTTAAATTGTGATGAATTAAAAAAATTGATTGATGTATGTCTGTAAATGAAAATGACGTCCGTTACATGGCTGACTTAGCCCGGCTTCAGCTATCCGAAGATGAGGTAAAATCCTTCACCGGCGATATGAATAAGATTCTGGGTTATATGGAACAGCTTGAAGAACTTGATACTTCTGACGTAGAACCGCTTGAGCATGTCATTGACTTAGAAAGCCGACTTCGCACCGATAAAGCTGAGAAACCTCTTTCTCATGATGATGCGCTCAAAAATGCACCCGACGCTGATAGCGACTACTTCCGTGTTCCAAAAGTGATTGAATAAAAAAGCCTCCATGACTGATCAAGCCACTTCCCCGAATCAAGATTTCTTTTCAAATCTCCCTGAAACCCGCAAGCACATTATTGCGCTTGTGATTCTATTTTTGATTCCTTTCATTTTATTTACCGCCACCACCATCGGTGGAAAGGAATTTCAGCGACACGATATAACCCAGTGGCGTGCCGGTGCTGAGTCAGTAATTGAGTATAGGGAAACATATGATAAAGAGCCGCTATGGGTAAATAATATGTTTGGCGGGATGCCTTCTTTTGTGGTTTCTGTCAAAAAAGCAGTTCCCCATCTAGATCACTTTTCAGGATACTTCAATAATATATACCCGGCATTTCAATATTGGGTTCTACTATCAGGAACCTACTTTTTATTGGTTATGATGGGCTTTAGAAGCCTGACCTCTCTTTTTGGAAGTCTTATGTATGGCCTTACCACTTATTTTCCAATTATTATCGTAGCCGGTCATACCTCAAAGTTTTCAGCGCTCGCCTTTGCCCCCTGGATGATAGCCGGTTATTGGCTACTCACCCGAAAAGAAAAAAAACTTCCCGGACTGCTTCTTTTTTCCGTCGCATTAACGTTAGAACTTAGAGCAGGCCACCCTCAAATAACCTATTATTTCTTCTACCTTCTTGGCTCTCTTTGGGTGTTTGATACCTGGAAAGCATACAAAGAAAACGAACTTAAAGAATGGAGCATTGCTACCCTTTTATTGGTTGCCGGAGGTGTTGTAGGAATTCTAGGCCATGCACAAAATCTCTTATCTCTTCGTGAATATGCAGAATATAGTATCCGAGGAGGTTCCGCCTTAGACAATTCAACAGGACTAAGTACCGGCTATGCTTTTGCCTGGTCACAGGGAATTAGGGAAACATGGACCTTACTTGTGCCAAATATTTTTGGAGGTGCATCGCCTGAGTATTGGGGACCTAAATCTGTTACTTCAGGACCTCACTACCTTGGAGCACTAAGCCTTCCCTTAGTAGTATTGGCACTTTTCAAAAATAGAACCCGAGTGATGCTTTCTTTCTTTGCAGCTGGAACTTTGGGTATTCTCTTTGCCTGGGGAGGAAATTTCAGTTTACTTAATGAATTCGCTTTCGACTATATCCCATACTTTGACAAATTCAGAGCACCCGAAACCTGGTTAACCCTCACAGCGTTCTGCTATACTGTAGTAGCAGTGTTTGGGTTAGAGTGGCTTGTCGGCTTTGTCCAGTCAAAAGGAAATCAGCTAAAAGAATTATACGTCCCCATAGGGATTTCAGCCGGAGTGATTCTGATACTTTTTATTCAGATCAACTCCATGAATTTTACCCGCCCAGGAGAAGTAGCAAATATTGCTAACCAAATAGCTCAGCAAAATCAGGTAAGCCCGACAAACCCTCAGGTACAGCAGCGTGCTGAGAGTTACGTTAATGCGCAGATGGTTCCTGAACGAGAAGAAAAAGCGAATAGTGATCTACTCCGACTTGCTATTATTTTTGCTATTGGTGTGGGACTCATCTATTTGATGTCAAATCAAAAAATACCTGTTAGTCTTGGCTTACTTGGATTTATTGTCATTTTGACTTTTGACATGATGAGTGTGGATAAGCGATATATTCCTGAGTCTTCTTTTGTAGCCGGAAATGTAGCCCCTGAGAAAACTTTAGAATCTCAACGCAGGGATATTGATACTTATATTCAAGAAAATATCTCTGAAAATTCAGAGTACTCATATCGCGTATTTCCTTTATTAGACAATCCCTACAGCAGTGCGGATGCAGCCTATTTTTACCCCATATTAGGCGGATATACAGGTGCAAAGCTCAGCATAGTTCAGGATGTCATGTATGGGCAGCAAGGACCGCTTAACATTCAAACCCAAAGTTTTAATCCACAGCTATTAGACCTGCTGAATGTAAAGTATCTGACATACACCCAAGGACTTCCTCTTCCCGGTTTTGAACCCGTGTTTCAAAGTCAGAATGGAGTGGTATATGAGAATCAAAATGTACTCCCAAAAGCCTTTTTTGTTGACTCTTTAATAACAGCACAAGATCCTGCTACGGCTTATAATTACTTAATGCCCGGGCAACTTGATTTTTCTACAACAGCCGTAGTAGAAACTTCAGATAATATATCTACTTCTGAAGATACAGCAGCGTCTGTTGAAGTTATCAATTATACCGGCCCTGAAATGACGCTTAAAGTTTCTCGGTCTGAAACCGGGTTTCTTGTGCTCAGCGAAATTTATTATCCAGCAGGCTGGACAGCTACTCTGGATGGCGAAGAAATACCCATCTATAAAACCAATTACTTATTAAGAGGATTTGAAATTCCTGCGGGAGAACACACTCTTCAACTCAATTTTATGCCGCGTTCATACCAAATAGGTGTGATGCTTGCATGGATTTCATTGATTCTTCAACTCTTGATTGCGGCTCTCTGGGGCTTCACATGGTTTAAAAACCGCAGTGACAGTGGCTCTTAAGAAAGTACTTATCATAACCTATTATTGGCCGCCAAGTGGAGGCTCTGGCGTTCAGCGCTGGGTTAAATTCGCAAAATATTTAAGGGATTTTGGTTGGGATCCCATAATTTACACCCCATCCAACCCTGAAAGACCTGCCATAGATCATTCTCTTTCTAAGGATATTCCTGATGACTTAACCGTCATCAAACAACCTATTTGGGAACCCTACTCATTTTATAAGAAATTTGTGGGACTCAAGGCAGATGAAAAACTTGGTTCTGGCCTGATGAAAACTGGAAAAGAGTCTTCATTCTTTCATTCTTTATCTGTCTGGATTAGGGGAAACTTCTTTATCCCCGATGCCCGCAAATTTTGGATACGGCCTTCTGTCAATTTCTTAACCGATTATTTAAGTAAGAACCCCGTTGATGCAATCATTTCAACCGGGCCACCACATTCGATGCATATGATCGCAAAGAATGTAACCAGCAAAATTTCAATCCCATGGTTAGCTGATTTTCGTGATCCTTGGACCAATATTGATTTTTTTGACGAGTTGAAGCTCTCTCACTATGCCAAAGCGAAGCATCATAAACTGGAAAAAGAAGTGCTCAACAGAGCTGATGATATCGTTGTTATTAGTCCAACCATGAAAAAGGAATTTCAGGAAATCACCGATACTCCAGTTTCCGTTATCCCAAATGGTTTTGACTCTGCCGATTTTAGTAAATCAACTTATAAGCCCGGTTCATCCTTTTCTCTTTCCCATGTTGGAATGATGACTCCGACCCGAAACCCCAAAATATTATGGGAAGCAATAAGCGAACTAAACAAAGAAATAGACACTTTTAAAAATAACTTTAAGCTTCGGTTAATTGGCAAAGTTGATGGAGCAATTAAAGAGGATATTGCCCATTATGACGTGCAAGAATTAGTGCAAATTGAAAGTTATATCCCCCATGATGAAATCATTGACGTACAACAAAACTCAGACTCCTTACTGCTCATTATAAACAATACCCCTAATGCCCCGTTAATTTTGACAGGAAAATTATTTGAATATCTTGCAGCTAAACGACCAATTATCTGTTTGAGTCCTGTTAATGGAGATGCAAAAGAGGTTATCGACGAGACAAAATCCGGGGCATTTATTCTTTACTCTGAAAAGGATCGCCTCAAAAAAGAGATAGTACGTTTGTATAGAAACTGGGAACAAGACATAACTTCCTATGAAGGTATAAATGCCGATAAATATTCAAGACAGTCACTTACATTAAAAATAGCGAACCAACTAAATGCTTTAATTTCATGAAAACGATTTTAACTATTGTTGGTGCCCGGCCTCAATTTGTAAAAGCGGCAGTTGTTTCTAAAGCATTTTCTAAGGCCGGAATTAAAGAGGAAATCGTCCATACCGGTCAGCATTATGACCATGAGATGAGTACTGTTTTTTGGGAAGAACTGGACCTTCCTGCGCCATCTGTTAATTTGGAAGTTGGCTCTGGGTCTCATGGCAAGCAGACAGGTATTATGCTTCAAAAGATAGAGGATTATATTTTAAACCTTGCTGAACATCCAGATGCTCTATTGGTTTATGGCGATACAAATTCTACGTTAGCAGGGACGATAGTAGCCTCGAAGTTACATATTCCCGTCGTACACGTTGAGGCAGGCTTAAGGAGTTTTAACCGAGAAATGCCTGAGGAAATAAATCGAGTTTTGACTGATCATGCTTCTGAAATCTTGTTTTGTTCTTCTAAACAAGGAGTTAAACAGTTAAATAAAGAGGGGATTTCTGACAATGTATTTAATGTAGGCGATGTAATGTATGATGCACTTTTCACCTTTTCTGAAATTGCTAACAAAAAAATAGAGCTGAAACAGATTCTTCCTTTTAGCACGAAAGAATATTATCTCGCAACTATTCACCGGCCATCTAATACCGATAGCAACACCAACTTAAATTCTATTCTACAGGCCTTTGGGAAACTTTCAAAACCAGTTGTATGGCCCGTTCATCCCCGAAATAAAGAAAGATTATCGGAATTAGACATTCCCAAAAATCTTAAACTTATTGATCCTGTCTCTTATTTTAAGATGATGGTACTGCTTAAAAACTCTGCTAAGGTTTTAACCGATTCAGGCGGGCTTCAGAAAGAAGCGTATTGGATGAAGAAACCATGTATTACCGTTAGGGAAGAAACAGAATGGGTAGAAACGTTAAACGGTGGGTGGAATCAACTTACCGGAGTGGATAAAACAAGTATCCTAAAAGCTATTAAACAAAACCCAACTAAGGAATGGACTCCTTTGTATGGAACGGGTGAAGCTGCCCGGAAAATTGCTGAGGTATTAATTAATCGATAAGATTTAGGTTATTTCACTCAGATCCTTATACATATCAAGCATAGGCTGAATTGTAATGTCCCAGCAGTAAGTTTCATCTACTGCTCTTTTGCCATTCTTCCCTAAAGAACGAGCAAGTTCACGGTTTTCATAAAGCTTCATCGCATTTTCAACAAACTGCTGTGTATTTTCACTTTCATAGATTAGTCCGGCATTTTCTTTTTTTACCAGTTTTTCTACAGAAATACAGTTAGTTGCTAAAACAGGTAGTTCAAAGTACATGTACTGAAATAACTTATTGGAACTTGAATTATCTGTTTGTGGCGTTCTTTTAAAAGGGACCAGCCCTACGTCAGCCGCTTCAAGGTATGACTTAATTGCTTCCTGACTTTGCCAACCTTCGAAAAATACTCTGTTTTCAACATCATGCTGCTTAGCCAATGTTTCAAGCTGCCTTCTCATGTCACCATCACCAACCAGAATAAGCCTGATATCTGGCGCCTCCTTCTTTAACGCTTTCATACCTTCTATCACATGCTCCAGGCCCCGGTTGCCAACAAACCCTCCAACATATACTAGCGAAAAATAATCCTTGAACTTATCGGTGATCTCAGGATCGGTTTCAAATTCATCGAAAAGTCGGGTGTGAATAGTATTAGGAACAAGTATGACATTTTCTTCTGAAACGCCTTTGCTTATAATTCTTTGCTGTATCCCTTCGCTTACGGTTACCAATCTATCCATATCGGCCAGCCATTCCCTTTCTTTACGCTCCCATTTTGCTTTGGAAACGATTAACCGGTTTGGAAACTTTGTAGCCCACTTATAGTCCTTGATTACCTCCACATAATTCTCATGCATGTCTCCTACAAAAAAGACGTCATGCTTTTTGCGAATCAGTCGTGCCGCTCCAAATAAATACAAGTCATGAAAGTGAATGACATCATATTGCTCGCTATCTAAAATTTTATTCACCTGTTGTGCAACAAAATAATCCATCCAGGGAATCATACCAGCCAGGCCATGCATTTTATCTCTTTTAAACCGGGTTATTTTTTTTCTATAAACCTTAATTCCCTTTACATCTGCTATTTCTTCTTTGGGGTTATCAGCAATGGAAAGCAGGCCAACCATGTGCCCATCTCTAATAAGAGAAGTAGCTTCATTTTCAACCCTAAGATCGGTGGGGAATTCTTTATCCAACACCATCAAAATATTCATGCTATCTTATTTTTTTTAGAAGATGAAAAAGTACGCATCTTTTACTTAAATGCTTAACTTCAAAACAAGAGTCTATATTTGTTTATAAAAGTAACTTTAACCCATTCTCAATATAAAACTACTATTCCTACATGGAATTTACACACTTCTTAATTACCCGTTTTAACCTGCGAAATTTTCCGAAATCTTCAAATAACACAGATTTTGATACTTGGGCTAGTTGGACACGTGAACGCATTGATTTGTTTAAAAAGTACTGCCTTCCCTCTATTCTCAATCAAACAGAGAAAAATTTTACGTGGCTAATTTTTTTTGATTCAGATACTCCAGAAGAATTTGAAGACTTTGTTCATGATTTAGAAAAATATTCTTTTATTCAAATTTGCTACTCAGAAGGCAGTAAAGGTTTTTATGATAACTATATCAATGAAATTGAATCCAGAGTCAAGGGTAATTCACCATGGCTGATTACATCTCAATTGGATAATGATGATGTTCTTCACAAACAAGCCATTGAAGTAATTCAAAAGAATTTTATCGGAAAAAGTAAATACATGATTTCATTAGCTTCTGGTTATGTTCTTGATGTTAATCGTAATGTCCTTGCCCATTACTTTTATCCTATGGGCCCTTTCATTAGCATAGTTGAGGCTGTCGGCTCGGACATCGTAGGTATTTTTGAAAACCCTCACACTCAATGGCCTCAATTGAAACTTAAAGTCTTCACAGAATTCTATCTTAAATTTTTTAATGAAGAAAAAAGACAAACTCGTTTCATCCTAGATAAACCCTTATGGATACAAATTGTACATGGCAAGAATGTAAGTAATAGCTTTTATCGAGGTCTTCCGGTTACCAAACCTAACAATTTATCCGAGTTTAGTTTAAATACTTTACCAGATAAAATAAGCTTACTTGAGTTACCAAAGTTCTGGAATTATGTTTATTGGAAAAGATATTTTAAAAGTTGGATAGTAAAATTAGTTGCAGACTAAATTAATAGTTACAGCGATTTGATTAGTCATTTAAAACCCATAATCCAATCGCTTAATTATTGGTCAATAAAATCAATCATTTTCATACTATAATAATCATTCTTATTTGTCTTAAATGATCAGAGAATATTTAGAAAATAAATTATCAAAATTAACTCGCCGAAAGTTACGGAATCTGTATAACGATATTAGAGCAATTGGTTTTGCTCATAATTTAGATCGGCTTGGAAATATATATAAGACCGATAAAATTGGGGGTCACTTTTATACCCCACATTATTCAACGCATTTTAGAAAATTCAAATACAAAAGAATTAGCCTTTTGGAAATTGGAGTCGGGGGGTATGAAAATCCTCACAGTGGTGGCAACTCACTAAGGATGTGGAAAAAATTCTTTCCTTTCGGTAGAATTTTCGGGATTGATATCCATGATAAATCTGCACTTCAAGAAAGGCGCATCAAGATATTCCAGGGAAGTCAGGTAGACTTAAACTTTTTGAGTAATGTCACTGAAGAAACAGGAGAGCTTGATATAATAATCGATGATGGTAGTCACATCAATGATCATGTTATTAAAACTTTTAAGGCTTTGTTTCCAAAATTAAAAAATGGAGGAGTTTATGTCATTGAAGACACTCAGACATCTTACTGGAAAGACTTTGGTGGGGACAGTAAAGATTTAAGAAATCCAAATACAATTATGAACTATTTCAAGGGTTTGACAGATTGTTTAAATCATCAGGAGTTTTTAATTCCAGATTATGAGCAAAGCTATTATGACAAGAAGATCATATCAATGCATTTTTATCATAACCTGATTTTTATTTGTAAAGGTGATAACAATGAAAAATCAAACATTGTAGTAAATCACCAAAAGTAAACACTTAAATTTTGCTACTTCGTACCTAATAAGTTTTATTTTATACACTGAACGTAAAACTCTTTCATATCCTGATCAATCAGTTCATTGTTATGCCACAACAGTATAAAGTTACCTTTATGCTTTCTGCATTCTCCTTTTAAACTACTTACTATATTCCAAGCCTCACCCATATTGTTTCGAAGCCCCATATATGAATTACTGAATAAGGTTTGCTCCATTACTATTAAAGGTTCTATAATTAATTCAGAAACTTGCATGGAGTTAAAGTTAAAAGCATTATATGGATGACAAGTACCACACCGAAAACCTACTTTCTTTGCAAATGTCAAGGTTTGATCTACTTGCACCCCGGCTTTTTCTAGTTCATTAACACTGCTTTTATTCCATCTTAAGTAATGGTATCGGCTTTTAAAATCATCTTGGAGCATACCAATCGATGAACAAAACCTTTTTAAAGTATCAAACTCTATCTTTACTTGTCCTTCAATTTGTGAAGCCTCAAACGAAGGGTGTAGACCTACCTTATGACCTCTTCGATGAATAGACAAAATCAGTTCTTTTATGGCAGGGTCTGCTAATTCATAATCCTGATCATAACTTATATTTGTTTTTCCTGCTATAAAATGAAAAGTACTTGTCCTTTTATGCTTGTCAGACTGATTTATAATCCAATCAAAAGTATTGTAAGGATCAGCCTCAACATTTCCTCTTTTAACTGTAGAGTAAAGCTTTGTCCTTTTAAGTGCTTTTCTAAGAGACTTTCGAACTAACAAATCTCCACCTAACCTTTTCAATAAATGCTTTTTTGTATAGTATAAATATTCAAATGGTCTGTCTACATCGTGTGAAGGTAAAATATTGAACTCTGTTTTGGGCTTATCGATTTTTATCTCAAGCTCTTTTTCAACTAGCATCTCAAAAAGCAGAACCAGTTCATCTACGATTGGTCTGTCTAAAGCTTCAAAATTTATGGTATGTTCAGGCTGAATTCTATAGAATTGATCACTGCACCCTTCATCTAATACCTGTTTTTCATACCTGCTTAGCAATACAAAAATAGTTCCAATTATATCTATTTCGTATTGGGTCTTTTTTACAGGATTTTCATTTTCTCTATGAATTCCATAAAAAAAGTCACCTAATAAGCTATATTTTTTGAGACTATATTCGAATTGAGATCTTCTCTCTAAAAAAATTGCCCATTCATTATTCACAAAATGTGCGGGTAACTCAAAAGTTCGATCAGAGTATTCAAACTTATAGTCTTCTCTATCATCTGAAATTATTCGTATGCTAATCCCTAACTTACTTTCTAATACTCCAAGTGTATAGCGAGATAGGGCACACAACCTCTTAGGTATATAGCAATCTATACTTAGCACAGATTAATATTTTTTAAGTCAGAGATAGTAACCAAATTTTTCTGCCATTTTATGCAATTCAGAATAGAAAAAAGATTTTTTCAGGTCTTCTAAAATCTCATCTTCTGAAATATCTAACCAGTTTTTTTGTTTATTGGTCGCTTTTTTAAACCAACTTGAAGAACTTTTAGAAGTATCCAAATCTAAAAAAGCGAAAACTTTTTTTAGACCCTCTATATTTAATTTTTCAGATGGAATGAAATGGTACCTTATGGAGCTAAGGTCTTGTGTTTGCTCCAAAATAAAACGGTTTGTTTCATACCATAACCACCCAATTTTTTGGTTTAGACTAAGCGAATTCCACTTGGGCTGGTCTTTTAGTGTTATCCTTCCTAAATCATGTGTCCCGCCCTCATACCACTTTCGATTCCTTCCAGACTTTATAAAATCAATTGGGTGCCTTGTTAAATGCAAAAACTTAGAATCCCTTAGTTTCTCTTTTAGAATTGGTGTAGCAAAGGTTATTCGGTTATTGGTTTCAACATACATTAGATTTCTTTTTGCACAATCTAACCATATTTGATCTCTCGCAGTAAAAACAAGCTGAGACATGAGGCTTTCTTCATCATAATTTGATTGACTTTCGTAAATCAATTTACCCTCTTGAAGAAATGTTATCTCAGGATCATGTTCTACAAATACATCTTTTTGTATAGAAATTACATGAGTAAACCACTGCGTTCTGCATCTCCCTGTCGACAATACGAAAACCGGTTTTTCCAAGGAAGCATAATCTTCATTTTTTAGGTCAAAAAGGCTTAGCTTATTTCGTACTTTTCCAAATACTACTCTTTTATATAAACGTTTAAGAAATTCTCGGTTTGAATATTTCATTTGCTAATAAATAATTCATCATCTTATTATCTCAAGCTAAGAAAATTTTCTTTCTTAAATTAGATCATGCTTAACCAACTAAGATCTTTAGCTAAAAGCACGGCAATCTACAGTGTTGGAAATATCTCTTCCAAAGTTGTAGGACTTATTCTCCTTCCTGTTTTTACTAATATTACTTATTTATCCGTTGAAGCCTATGGGCTTCTTGGACTATTTGAAGCTATTGTTCAGCTTTTCATTACACTTTTTGGTCTAGGTATCTATAATGGCATATTTAGGTGGTTTTATGAAGAAAAGTCTTCACAAGGCTCTCTGCTATTCACTTCTTTAGCTACAGTAATGGTTATGGCTGCTCTAGGAGTCAGTACAGGCTTTTTATTTGAAAAAAGCATCACCCGTTTGATGTTCGAAAATCCAAGTTTTAATTCTGCCTACAGGTGGATGGTACTTACTGCAGCTTTAGAAATGATTGCAGTTATACCTGTAACACTAATGAGACTCAAAGAAGATGCCAAATTATTCACAATATCATCAGTTCTAAGACTAGCTGTCATTTTAATTTTAACGCTTTGGTTCTTAATTAAACTAGAACTTGGCTTAGATGGTATTTTCATAGCACAAACTGCAGGACAGGCAGTATTTCTACTTGCTGTTACACCTTATATGTGGAATAATCTGCATTTCAAGATTGATTGGAGAGTACCGACTGTTCTACTTTCCTACTCTATTCCAATAATGTTTTCATCCCTTGTAGGAACACTAGTTCAGTTTGTCGACCGCTTTATAATTAATTCTTTTCAAGGTTTAGAAGAAGTTGGCATTTACTCATTGGCAGTTAAGTTATCAAATGTAATTAAGGTTGTTGTTATAACAACTTTTAGCCTTTCACTCACTCCTATTCTTTTCAAAAAAATAAAGGATCCTGACCATGGACGTTTTTACTCAAAATCAATGACTTACTATGGTTTTATAATTCTTTTGATAATTATGGCTGTATCTCTATTCAGTTTTGAAGTAATTAAAGTATTTACAGGTTCCACTGTTTATTGGCAAGCATTTTGGGCGATTCCAATACTTAGTTTGAGTTTATATTTTGTAGCTTTAAAATCAGTTGGCTTGATGGGGATTCATATTTCTAAAAAGATGTGGTATCTAACTCTTCTTACAGTGATTGTTCTAGCACTTAATATCATACTAAACATTTATCTAATCCCTCTGGCCGGAAGTTTAGGTGCTGCTTCTGCTTCTTTAATTTCTCAGATGTTTTATTTTACTGTTGGATATAAAATTGCCCAAAAATATCATTTCATCCCATATGAATGGGGCAAAATAATAGCGATGCCTATTTTGGCTGCTTTTCTCATTTCAATTGGTATTCTAACAAACTCGTGGGATATATGGCTAAGGATACCCGCAAAACTAACAGTCATTATCCTATTCCCAATTTTGTTGTATTTTGGAAACTTCTATGAAGAAATAGAAAAAAAGAGGCTCCTTGGATTTTATTCTAAGTGGAAAAATCCATCCGACCTTTGGAACAACATAAATGAATTTTTAAAATAAGCTACTAACTTAATCCATGGCTAAACCCAAATACACCACCCACCTTGGAATGGTTGACATTCTTCCTGACGAATCTCCAAAGTGGAGAGCCCTAGAGCAGATTATTCACGAGGAAGCAGCTAAGTTCAATTTTGAAGAAATTCGGACTCCCATCATGGAGCAAACTGAACTGATTGTTCGTGGAATTGGTCAGCTGACTGATATTGTTTCTAAAGAGATTTTTGCTTTTAAAAAAGGGGACAGCCATTACGTTCTGCGACCTGAGTTGACGGCGCCGGTGGTGCGTGCTTTTGTAGAACACCATATGCAACAGCGCGGCGGTTCTCAGAAGTTATATTATATCGGACCGATGTTTCGCGCCGAGAAGCCACAGAAAGGTCGCCAACGGCAGTTTCATCAGTTTGGCGTGGAGATTATTGGCAGTGATGATCCTGTAGCAGATGTGGAATGCATCGCTTTTATGATGCAGATTTATAAGCGCATTGGCATTGAGAATTTTGAGCTAAAGTTGAATTCGGTTGGCGATCCTGAAAGTCGGGAAGCTTATAAAGAGGCTTTGAGAGATTTCCTTAAGCCAAACCTTGATAAGATGAGCGAACTTTCTCAAAAGCGATTTGGAAAAAACCCGATGCGTATTTTAGATTCCAAGGAAAAGGAAGATCAGGAGTTCATCAAAGAGGCTCCTGTTATTCAGGATTATTTAAATGAGGAATCGAAAGAGCATTTTGAGCGGGTAACGAATTATCTCTCTGAGCTTGGAATAGAGTACACACTGGATCCTTACCTCGTGCGGGGCATGGATTACTACACCCGTACTGCTTTTGAGCTTACCAGCCCAGATCTTGGCTCTCAAGATGCCTTAGCGGGAGGAGGTCGCTACGACCTGCTTGTCGAGGAGATTGGAGGACAGGATACCCCTGCTGTAGGATTTGCCGCCGGCGTGGAACGCCTCATGATTGCTTGTGAGGAACTGGACATCAATCTCGCTGAAGAGAAGTCTGTAGATGTTTACTTCGTGACTTTAGGGGATGAAGCCCGAAAGTGGGCTCTTTCCCATCTTCCAAAAGTACGAGAGGCGGGTCTTTCAGCTACGATGGACTATATGAGCAGATCAATGAAGGCACAGATGAAAGATGCTAACCGTGAAAATGCACTCTATACCATCATTGTTGGCGGGAATGAATTGGAAGAAGGTAAATTCACTCTGCGTAATATGAAAGAAAGCGAAGAAGCATCCCTTAAATTTGAGGCTATTATAGAGAAGCTTACTCAAAAGCTTCTTTAGACTGAAGTTTGATTTATAAAACCTCTTTTTACGAGGAAAATCAAACGCCTGAAATAGGCTCGTAACGTCTGATGACGATCCAATCACGACGAAATAGTCACGTTCAGCGAGGTTGTTTCGGCGTTTTAGGGTATTGCTTCAGTTAGGGTAAATGCGCGCCTCGCAAGGGGATCTCTAAAAGCCCTCTTTTGCGAGGAATTCCTATGCCAGAAGTAGGTTGAGTCCGTATGCTGACGAAGCAATCTCAACGATACGGGCAGGTTTACCGAGATTACTCCGCTACAAATAGATATGATGCTTAATGTGGTGATCGTTTCCCCTCGCAAAAGGATGTTTTAACTGAGGGCGCAATCCTAATTCAGTAGCTTTTTCAGCGTTTTGATGTCTTCAATCTCACCGATGATGGAGACTTCATCGTCTTCCTGAAGTACGGTTATTCCATGTGGAATTTTAATCTGGTCCTTACGTCTTATAATCGTGATAAGGCTTTGACCGGGAAGGGAAATGTCTTTGATCATCTTGCCAACAAATTCTGAAGTCCCATCATCAGAGCTTAGAATAAGCCTGATGAAGCGTTCATCCCTTAACAAAATTTCTCGAAGTACTTCTTCATTTTCTGCTTCAATCCACCTATTTAGGAAGTTTTTAGTACTTACCATTTCAGCGATGTGCGCCAACATCCTCAAATGCTGACCCGCATTTTCATCCGGGCTTATGAAGAAAAGTAAACACTTTAAGGATTCATCTCCTGCTTTCTTAGGATTAAGCTTTTTAAGTTTATCTACTTCCAACCCACCGTCTATACGAATAAGAACCATTTCCGGTAAAATATTGGCATCAATTCGGGCATGATTCAGAGCTACCCCATCTGCAATAGGAATGATTTTATCGGCATCGAGCTCTGAAAACATTTCATATAATTCATCGGTACTTCTACCAAGCTTTTCGGCATACAACTTGCTGGTTTCCTCAAGAATTTCATCATATCCAACGGATGAATCGAACTCGAGCACATCTGCTCTGGATATCATTTCTTCGTATGGATCTTCCTGACGCAGGCCTTTTTCTCGCAAAATGTTTCTCATTTCGTGCTCAAGTCCCTGATCCTTGTTTTTACCAAGCCGGGCATGAACGTGGAAAATAGCCCCCTGTCGGTCTACTTTATCAGCGGCATAATATTTAAACCAAATGATGCCGAATACACTTACTATAATTGTGAATAAAATCGATAAACCACCCATTTCAAAAATCAGAATGATGGAAAATATAATCCCTGCAATCTGAAGCCAGGGATAAAACGGAGAGTTAAAGCCGGGATCATATTCTTCAATCTTACTCTCCCTCATCACGATTACAGCTAAATTTAATAACCCAAATAGGAGTAACTGAAACGCACTGGCTAACTTTGCCACCTCGGCTACATTAAAGGCCAGCAAGAAGAAAATCATCATCAAAACTGTAGCTACAACTGACCAAAGTGGTGTTCCAAGTTTACTTAGCTTTGCGAAACGAGCGTTAATCAGTTTATCCCGGGCCATTGCCATGGGGTACCTTGATGCAGACATGATTCCCGCATTACCGGTTGATGCAAATGCTGCAACAGCGGCTATCACAACTAAAATTAAACCTGCGGGTTCGGGTAACCAATCTAGGAACACCTCACCTGCTGTCGCAACCGGAGTCAAGTCTTCACGAAAAGCGCCGGGTTCTAGCAAGGCAACCATGATATACACACCAATTACATAAACAGTAACCGCTGTTGCAATCGCTAAAAACATCCCCAATGGAATATTCCGATCCGGGTTTTTCACCTCTTCCGCAATACTGGCTACTTTTGTCAACCCTGCATAAGACACAAACACCATTCCTACTGTTGCAAAGAAGCCATAGTACCCATTAATGAAAAATGGAGTGAACTGCTCTTGCGTTACTTTTATAATGTCAAGTTCAAAAACAGCGAATACCCCTTGTACGATATAGAAAAACATGATGCTAACTAAAGCCGTCACTAAAATCTTTTGGAGCATCGTCGTTTCTTTCGCCCCTACCACATTCAGAATACCAAAAACAATTGTTAAAATAATGGCTACCGGGATAATAGGAACCTCATAAAAAATCGAGATGTACGCCCCCATTCCTATCAGAGCAAAGGCACTTTTAAGAACCAATGCCAGCCAGGATCCATAACCACCTATAGTACCAATCATTGGGCCAAGGCTTCGATCAATAATGTAGTAGGTACCTCCGGCTTTGGGCATAGCTGTTGCTAATTCAGCCACACTAAACATTGTGGGGAGAACGATGATCCCAGAAACTAAATAGGCTAAAAATACGGAAGGACCCGTTTCAGCAGCTGCCAACCCGGGTAAGAGGAAAAATCCTGAACTGAACATTGCCCCTGTAGCAATTGCATATACATCTGAAAGCCCTAATTCTTTGGCTAATTTTTCATGTTTCATGTAGTAGTGCTCTTAAATATAGTTTTATTAGGAGGTGTTTTCCTTAATTGATACCAAACATCTGTCCGGCTCAGTCTAAACTCTGTTGCCCGTTTGTAGTTGGGTTTGATGGTTTGTGGAAGGTTTTCCAGATTCTAATACACATCCTTACAAAGTATCCCACAAGCATTAAACCAACAAGGCCTTGGATTTTAATGCTCAATACCGGATGCAAATTCATCAACTCAATAAATAGAAATTCTACAAACGCAGCAACACATAATATACCTATAAACCAAATGGCTTCTTTTAAAAAAATACGTGTGCGTCGCTGAATCATATATCTTTTTTTTGCGTCATTGATAATATAATAACACAACCTTATCAAAAATCCATACCGTTCCACATTAGTAAATCTATCTGCTTTTTTACAACTCATCACTAAAATTATGATTTCTCAAAGTTTGCCATAGTTTCTGTATCTTTAGGAGTTACAAATTTATTAGGAAAACCCTATTAACTGAACCGTATTCATTAACTGATGCGGGTTTTTTCATTATGGCAGAAAGCATTTTAATCGGTATAGCGAGCGTATTCTTTTTTGGTGTGGGAGCGCAGTGGTTGGGCTGGAGGCTCAAACTTCCTGCAATCCTACTTCTACTTATTTCCGGTCTTTTAGCAGGACCTGTACTTGGTTTAGTAAATCCGGATGAGTTAATGGGTGATTTATTGACTCCCTTTATCTCTGTATCGGTAGCTATTATTCTTTTTGAGGGAGGTTTGAGTCTGCGCTTTTCAGAACTTAAAAACGTAGGTGGCGTTATTGGGAACCTTGTAAGCTTCGGAGCCTTGCTCACCTGGGTTCTTACCTCCGTTGTTGGATATTACCTATTCGGGTTTGGATGGGAGCTTGCCGTTCTGTTAGGAGCCATTCTGGTTGTAACCGGACCTACCGTAATTATCCCTTTACTCCGTCAGGTTCGCCCTTCCGGTCAGGTTGGTTCTATCCTAAAATGGGAAGGAATTGTGATTGACCCCATTGGGGCTATGCTTGCCGTTTTAGTTTTTGAGGTCATTTTAGCCAGTGGTTTTTCGGAAGCTACTTCGCTTGCCTTCATGAGTATTTTTAAAACCATCTTTTTTGGGTCAGTCATCGGATTGGCCGGAGCCGGACTTCTTTACCTGTTATTAAAAAAGCATCTACTGCCAGATTTCCTACAAAATCCGGTGAGCTTGATGACGGTTGTTTTAGTATTCACTGCCTCAAATATGCTACAGCATGAGTCCGGTCTTTGGGCTGTCACTCTTATGGGTGTTGCTCTTGCCAACCAAAAGGCGGCTAGAATTCATCATATTGTTGAATTTAAGGAGAACCTACGGCTACTGTTACTATCGGCTTTATTCATCTTATTAGCAGCACGTGTTGAGCTGTCCAACTTATTGAGCAACCTCAACCTTGATATGTTGGCTTTTCTTGCTGTTTTGATTTTCATCATTAGGCCAGCAGCCGTCTATCTATCTACAATCTCATCAAACCTAAATTGGAAAGAGAAGCTTTTTCTCTGCTGGATGGCTCCACGCGGAGTGGTTGCTGCTTCTATATCTTCGATCTTTGCTATTTCACTGATGCAAAATGGATATCCTGAAGCAAACCAACTGGTTTCGATAGTATTCATCACCATTATTAGTACCGTAGCCATTTATGGATTGACTGCTCCCTGGGTGGCTCGAAAACTCGGGGTAGCCAAACCGGTTCCAAGAGGATTCCTCATTATTGGTGCTCACGAATGGGCTATCGATATTGCTAAGGTAATTCAAGAACAAGGTGGTAAAGTGATGATTGCCGATTCGAATTGGAAAAATATCAGTAATGCCAAGTCTAAAGATCTTGACACCTATTATGGTAACGTGCTTTCCGAATTTGCACTCGACTATATAAATCTGGACGGATTAGGAAAACTTCTTTCCATGACTCCTAATGATGAAGTGAATGCTTTAACCGCAATCCGCTTTGCTGAAATTTTTGGTCGGTCTCATGTGTATCAACTTTCTCCGAACGCTAAAACCGGCAATAAGCAGAATGATGTAAGCAACCACCTTACGGGACGGACTCTTTTCAAAAAAGAGATGAATTTTGATCATATTTCAGAACTGTATAAAGCAGGAAAAATTATAAAGTCAACGCTGCTTACTGAAACGTTCACTTTCCAGAATTTTAAAGAAACTCACGGCGATGATGCAATTCCTTTGTTTTTGCTGAATAAAGATGATTCCATTCAGCCTTTTGTTGTAGATAATCCACCTGTTCCTCAAGCAGGAGATACTATCATTTCCATGGCCGACCCTGAAGCCGATAAGTCAAGAAAACCCGCTAAAACTACCGAAGAACAAGCCGAAACAAACTAAGCACATGTATCCAGATACTATAATTTCTGCTCTCCAGAAATTTAAAACTCCTTATTTCTTCTATGATTTTGACGTACTCAGAAAGACGCTCGAAGAAGTAAAAAAACATGCGATTTCTAAAGACTTTCATGTTCACTTCGCTTTAAAAGCGAATAATCAGACTCGTATTCTTGAGGTCATTAAAGAAGCAGGTCTGGGTGCGGATTGCGTAAGCGGCGGTGAAGTAAATCGTGCTATAGAAGCAGGATTTGCACCGGAAGAGATAGCCTTTGCTGGAGTTGGTAAAAGTGACGAAGAAATAGAATTAGGCTTAAAGCACGACATCTTCTGCTTCAATGTGGAGTCTCATCAGGAAATTGAAGTACTCAATGAGTTAGCGGGAAAACATGGCAAAAAAGCACGCATTGCTCTACGGCTCAATCCAAACGTTGAAGCCGATACGCATAAATATATTACGACCGGACTCAATGAAAATAAGTTCGGAATTAATGAGACCGATTTAGATGATGTTCTGGGAATGCTGCCTCAATTGAAAAACATTGAGTTAATAGGCATACACTTTCATATTGGGTCTCAGATTCAAAAATTCACTCCCTTTGAGGAACTATGCAAAAAAGCCAATCAGCTTAATAATTACATCGAAGACAAGGGATTCAAACTTACCGTAATTAATGTTGGCGGTGGATTTGGGATTAATTATGACCACCCAAATGATAATTCAATTCCTGATTTTGAACGTTTTTTTGGGCTTTTTGAAGAGAATATCACCCTTAAAAGGCACCAGAAGTTACATTTTGAATTAGGACGTTCTATTATAGGTCAATGTGGTAGCCTGATTACTAAAGTGCTATTTACCAAAAGTGGTAAAGCCAAGAACTTCGCCATCGTTGATGCTGGCATGACGGAACTTATCCGCCCCGCTCTATATCAGGCTACTCACCGCATCGATGTTTTTACAAGCGATAAAGCTAAAAAAACCTATGATGTGGTAGGCCCAATTTGTGAGAGCTCAGATACCTTCCGAAAAGACGTCTCTATCCCTGAAGTTCAGCGTGGTGATTTAGTGGCTATCCGCAGCGCCGGTGCTTATGGTGAGGTGATGAGAAGTGCTTATAACTTGAGGGAAGCCAATCCTTCCATCTTTTCAGATGATTTGAATTCGGATTAGAGACCAAAAAAGTCTCGTAATTTTAACTTCAAAGCTACTATATCACTATCTGTTAGCTCCGCAATTTTTTTGATTGCAAGGGTTTTGTCAATCGTAGCAAATTTCATCCTGGTCATGGATGGTTTTGGCAAACCACTTTCTTCCCATTCAGTAATAATATAATCGCCTAATTTTGGTTTTGCTTTAAGGTTACTGGTCATAAACATCACCAATAAGTCCGAACCTGAATTATATTTTTCAGGAGACACAACTAAAGCAGGTCTTTTCTTTACAGCTTTTAAATTGGTGAAAGGAAACGGCAAAAGTACTATATCCCACCTATTAAAGGTCATTATAGACCTCATCTTCTTCGTTATCCCATTCAGAAAATGCCGGTTCGCTAACTTTCATAATCTCCGTTAAGTCATGCTCTTCTCCAAGGCGCTCCATTGCTTCTTCAACGTATCCGTCAATTAAATCACTTACTAAACTACTCATAGATTTTCCCTCCAAAGAAGCAATGGCTTTCAGCTTTTTTCTTTTCTCGTCAGGAATTCGAATACTCATAACACTCATAGCTCTCCTTTTTGTAGTGTAACCTACATGAAGGTAATTTATTTCTCCAATAAACCCAACTTCCCGGCAATATAGCCTGTCGTCCATGCTGCCTGGAAGTTGAAGCCACCTGTGACACCGTCAATGTCTAGCACCTCTCCCGCAAAGTAGAGATCCGGTGATTTTCGGCTTTCCATCGTTTTCATATCTACATCCAGCAAGCTGATACCACCACAGGTTACAAACTCTTCTTTGAACGTCGTTTTTCCCTGAACCTGATACTCGTCATTCGTCAAAAGGTGAACCAAGCGGTTGATATTTTTCTTCCCCAAATTTTGCCAGATCATATCATCCCCAAGCTCCAGCTTATCGATCAGAAAATTCCATAATCTATTAGGAAGCCCGAATGGATTTACATTCGGTATTTTCTTTTTCCCGTGTTCGGCTTCTACATCTTTAAGCATAGATCTCACTTCCTGCTCCGGTCGCTCTCCTGTCCAGTTTACTAAGGTTTTGAACTCATAATCCATATCATGGAAATCGCGAGCCCCAAATGAGGATAGCTTCAAAACAGCCGGACCGCTCATCCCCCAATGAGTTATTAACAAAGGGCCACTGCTCTTAAGGTTTGATCCCATAATTTTAATGGAAACCGGCTCAGCAACAACACCCATCAATTCTTTTATAGGTTCATCCGGCATATTGAATGTAAACAAAGAAGGAACGGGTTCTTCAATATCATGCCCAAGCTCGCGTAGCCAATCAAAACCTTTGGCCCGCGGACTTCCTCCTGTTGCTATAATTACTTTGTCAGCCGTTTTCCTCCCTCCCCGATGGAATCCCATCTCATATCCTTCTTCCAGCTTTGAAAGGCTTTTGATATTGGCTTTAGTCTTAATGCCAATCCCCAGCTTTCGGGTTTCTTCCATGAGGCAGTTGATGATAGTTTCAGAGTCATCAGTAGTTGGGAACATCCGTCCATCTGATTCCGTCTTAAGCTCTACTCCTCTTTTCTCAAACCAAGCCACAGTATCCGTTGGCGACCACATCCCAAATGCTTTTTTCAATGGTCGCTCTCCGCGAGGGTAAAACTTCACCAGTTCCCTCACATCAAAGCAGTGGTGGGTTACATTGCATCGTCCGCCACCTGAAATCCTTACTTTTGAAAGTAGCTTATCCGACTTTTCATAGATCGTGACTTTTGCTTCCGGGTTGTGTGTCTTAGCTGAAATGGCGGAGAAAAAGCCTGCCGCTCCGCCTCCGATCACTGCTACTTGTAGATATTCTTTATTCATGAAGAAAAGATACCGTTTCTTTGGGTGAGTCACGAAATGGAACACGGATAACGCAGATCGAGCGGATAATCACAGAATGAAAATTCTTTTATTTCGAACTTAAGACCTTTTACAAAATGTATATTCCATCGGCCTTAGGAAAAAGAACGTTAGAAGATGACGGAGTAAAGCGTAAAGAAAGAAATCATACCGCTGACCAACTAAGAAGCAATCTCCGATCTCCTCTAATATATTGCAAGTCAAAGACTCGTGGAGTGATGCGATGTTGGTATGGGAAGCAGGAGCTTCCGGGACCGCATTACAAAGCCGGAGCTTTGTAATGAGTACTAACCATCCCCATTTTCGTGTTTTAGAGATTTCGTGGCAAACACCCTGGAACTTAATTGAGAATTTGGCATGGAATAGGCTACAATTCCTTTTATTTTCCTGCTTCATATTCAAGAAGTCTTTTTATGCAAATTAACGTACTTAAATTTGGTGGCACCTCCATGGCCGATCATCAAACCTGGAAACAGGTATTGGAGATTATTGATAACTATGAATTCCCTGTAGTCGTAGTTTCTGCAACTGCACGGACAACGCGACAGTTAGTTGAAGCCGGTAATTTAGCAGCTGAAGGAAAGCTGGATGAAGCTTTAGAAGTTTCCAAAGCTATTCAGCACCGTCATAGCAAGATCGTTTCTGATTTCCTGGAAGAAAACCCCCATGCCAAGAACAAACTGATCAAAGAAAGCTGTACCAAAAACACAGCTGCTAAAATCAGTAAACTAAATAAACTGCTTACCTATACTGAGCGACAGGGAACTCTTTCACCCCAAATGAAAGATGCTATCTCTGCAATGGGAGAGCAGATTTCATCATACCTATTAGCTCAGTGCGGCTTGGCTCTTGATATGATGACTCAGCATATTGAAGCCCGAAAGATTATAAAGACCGATACAGAATATGGGCGGGCAAATCCGAATATGATGCAAATCAACCAACGATGCGGGTCTCTTGAGACGGTTCTTGAAAGCGGCTTCATTCCCATTATCGGAGGATTTTATGGGGAATCGAACGAGAAGACCATTACCACGCTTGGCTTTGAAGGTTCTGATTACACGGCGAGTTTGATTGGCGGTGCCGTTCATGCAGAAACCATCGAAATATGGACTGATGTAAGCGGAGTTTATACCAGTGACCCACGGTTCATCCCGGAAGCAAAACCACTGGCTGAGATGAGTTATTTTGACGCTACTGAGATGGCTTACTTTGGCGCAAAAGTCCTTCACCCTTCTACATTAAAACCTGCGCAGGAAAGAAACATACCTGTGTTTGTAAAGAACATGTTTAAGCCGGATGAAGCAGGAACTAAGATTGTACGTGAAGCAAAACATGATCACGATGTACTGGCGATGTCTTTTAAATCAGACATGGCAACCCTGACCATTAGCGCTTATGAAACGGTTATGGGCTACTCATTTCTGACTAAGGTGTTTTCTGTTCTGGAAAAACATCACCTCGCTGTTGATGCCGTAAACACCACGGAAGCTTCGGTAACTATTGCCCTCTCTGACTCTGAATTGCTGGATAAGCTTTCTAAAGAATTTATCGAGATTGGGACCGTATCTCTTGAACGCGAAAAGGGACTCCTTACCCTCATAGGCTGTTCCATTCATTCCGCAGAAAAACTCACATCCCAAATTTTTGATTCGATTGGCGAAGTCCCCGTAGATTTGATTTCATTCAGTAAAGAAAAACGTATTCTGAATGTAGTATTAGAGAATAAAAAGCTTATTGAGACGGCACAGAAGATTCACAAGAAGTTATTTTAATCCTCATTAAATACAAGCCTCATTGCGAGGTGCCCAAATAAATGGTAAGGTTTGGTTTACTAAACAACGAAGCAATCTCCCGATAGCATTATGCCAAGTCGATCAATGAGATCGCCACGTCGCAAGAAAGTTGAAGTCGATTTTACCATCGATACTCCTCTTTTAGACTTCGCGATGACAGGTTCTTAAAAAGTCTTTCTTACTTCTCTATTTGTGAAATAAGCTTAGTTATGATATTTGCTTTCAGAGAATCGACTCCTACTTCGTAGGCTTTGGCGGCTGCTTTTTCATAGCTATCGCTGATTCCTTTTACATCGGCGACTGAATAAGTAGCAACCTCTTCTCCCGACAACAAACTGGTTACGGTAATTTTATAATCCACAAAAGCAGAATAAATACCATAAGTCTCGCTACCTTCCCTGGCCGAAGTTTCTAACTCAATGTAAAGTTCAGCTGCGTTCATCGCATCAGTGAAGACATAATTTTCTTGATTAAAGAATTGCTTTAGAACCGGCTGGATGTAGTTGGTCGTTTTTTCCTCGCCCAAGAACTGTTCTGCATATTCGAGATAAACCGGTATGCCTTGAGCTTTAATCACATAGCGGGCAGAAAGTGCATTAAAGCTTCCAAAGAGGTTATTCATGAACTCATTCCTAACTTCCTCCGGAAGGAAACTGTTTAAGTGCAGCGTTGCTGAAATAATTTGTAATTTGTCATCAGCTACGAGTTTAGACAGCAGAGATCTTGCCTCGCCATTTTGACCTGTCACTGAGAACTGATCTAAATCTCCTTCACCCCGAGAAAACTGAAACTGAAAAGGGATACCCGCCACCGGAGCTCCTTCCTGATTCTCTACAGTAAGCAGAAAAGGTTGTTCACCCGACTTGCCAATTCTCACTTCTTCAGGACCGTCTGTTGAAGAAACCTGCAGTTGATTAATGACTTGCTGAACATTAGATCGCAATACAGAAAAAAGAGTGGCCGTTTTGTCTCCGTAGGTTATCTCAGGTAGCCGATCAATGTATGGACTGATATCTCCAAGAGCCCTTGTGTAAGAAGACAATGCGGTCCCAAAATTTCCTGCTTCAAAGGCCGAATCACCATCTCTTAGAGCAGTAAGAGCTTGCGACTGTGCAAGATCCATTTTTTCCTGCAATCTCTGCTGATACTTTTGTTTTGAAAGGCGAATCATGATCCAGAACTCTTCCTCATTCTGCCAGGAGTCCACAACTTCGAAATCTTCTATCGTCTTTTGTGCCTGTAACTGAATCAATTGAGAAAATGAATTTTCATATTCCCCATTCACTTCCATTTCGGATGTATTGGTGGTGCTGGCAACATTCACTTCAATTTGAGATATTAGCTCACCGAGTGCAATTTCACGAGCTTTTGATTGAAATTCGGTATCGTTTTTAGCTTTATTGATACCACCGACGCCGTAATAATACAGAGGGTCGGCAGGGTAGTTAAGAAGCCAATCTGGTTTTTGCTGTGCGTTTATCGTTTGGAATGATCCAAACGTGATTGTTACCCACAATACCACAAACAATGACCGCTGATTTGACTTCAACTTCCGCACCTTCCCTCTGATATTATGCTCTTCATTCATCTTTCTCTTAATTTGATGGTGGGCTTGGCGGTAAAGGCAAACTCCCATTACTGCCTCCATTAGAAAGAAGGAACAAACTTGCGGCAGCCCCTCCAATAACAGCTACTCCGGTCACATAAAGCCACCCTCGCTTTTTCTTTTCTACATAGCTTCCTGCTAATTTCTGAGCTAGTACTTCGTATTCTTTCAGCAACCCGGATTGTTCTCCTTCATACTCTAATGATTCTGAGTTTTCAATGGACGCTGTTTCTACATCAATCAACCGAACGAAGGTCGAGTAGGTATTTCCAATTTTTCCGATATCGGCTACTACTACTTTGGAGGCTGAAAGTAAGCGACCTAACTGTACTGCTTTGTCTTGGTCAGCTAAATCTGAAGCACTGAAGCGCTGTTCAGAAAGCACCTGCTCCATCGCTGATCGTTCAACCATGGTATAATTTCCCGTCTTGGCCATTTCATTCCTGAACTTATTGGTCAAGGTAATGGCAACGTTATCTGACATCCCCGATGTTACCCGGAAATCGAACACAGCCACCCGCTCCTGAGCCATTAAAAGTGAGCTCCCCAACACCGCAAATACTATGACTGTAAATATTATTTTGTTGAATGTTTTCTTGAATGGATTCATAACTCTAAGATGTTCTGAATTAAAAATTTTGCTTGTGCCTGACTATTTGATCAGCGTCATTTTTTGAATTTTGGTAAACATTGATTTACCGCTGCTCCCCTGTGCTGTCATCCTATAAAAATACACTCCACTTGCTACTCTGGAAGCATCCCAAATGAAATTATGATACCCCGCATCCATACGTTTATTGATGACAGTTGCCACTTTTCGGCCAATAGAGTTATAGATTTCGAGCGTAACATCTGAGGCTTCCGGTAACCCAAACACAATGGTTGTTGAAGGGTTGAATGGGTTGGGGTAGTTATTCTTCAGCACAAAGGATTCCGGGGTTTCACTTATCCCAAGGTTGTTGAATTTCAGGAATGCCTCTGTACCAACAACTAATCGGAATGACCGGCTTAGCGAATCTCCCATAGCAGAACGAATAGATCGCTTCATGTCCTCTTCATTCTCAAGATTCCAGAGCGTTTTCTGATCTTTATCTATAAGCTGCATTTTAAACCCGGAAGGACTCTCGCCAACTGCTGATAAATTCAGCGTAATATTTGAAGCATTCGTATTTGTATTCACTTCAAAATCCCAGTAGTGGCCGCTACTTGTGGGCTGACGCATATCAACTGCCATTGTTTGCTGATCTTCTCCTATAAAAGCAACCTGCAGATACTGTCCCGGTTGTTTGGGTGCGTCACTACGATCCAATTCGTCTTTGCCATCAAGCGCCTCAGGAAGTACTCCTGCAAAGTTATAGCCATCTTTGACTATACCTGATTCTGCGCTAATCTGTATTGACCATCCCGCTTCAGCATCAAATCCCAAAGCATGGCCCGCGTAAAGCTTTTGTTTCCTCTTAGCAGCATTAGATTCTACTGCACTTAACTTCAGCTCAACAGGATTATTCGTTGTATTGTTGACAAAGTATCCTTCCCAAGGTGCTAAGGTTGTGCTATTTGTAAATCCGGTTCCATCGTACGCCCATAAATTCTCTACGCCGGCCGGAATTTCTGCATTATCCCAGCTGGTATTATAGGTGAATGGTGAGCCAATCATATTCCAGCCCGGTTGCAAGAATACGCTGAAAGGTTCATCAGTGCGAGCACTTGTCCCTCCCCCGGTCTGAATAGAAGCCGCAGTGGTTGTGATGAACCAGTAGCCAAGTCCGGGAGCAAAGGATTCAAATGCACTTGAGTTATGCTCTACATAGCTTCCCGATTGCCACCTGAACAATCTCCAGTTTGTCTCATCTGCTGGACCGAAGTTTTTCAAAACCGTATCTACACTTCCCGATGTAAGAGTCAGTGGAATTGACACTAATCGATAGAAATTTTGACCTTCACCTGCCGGCTGGGGAGATTTTTTTATTAGACCGTCAGGGACTTCAACAATAATACTGTATGGATTTAAACTCGGGTTTTGGACGGGGGAAGTCACGGATTCCGTCCCATCGCTCACCTCGAACCAATAAGAAATACCATTTTCGGAAGATAGGTTTGCCGGAATTGAGGCAGAATAGGCACCGGTTGAATTGCTCTGCATCTCCGCCCGAGTATAGCTGGCTACCGCACCACCGCCACCTGTTTTATAGTAGATATGAGCAGACCCGCTACTTCCCAGTCCTGTAGGACTAATAGTTACAGGTACCGACTCTCCTCTTACTACCGGATCTGTGTTTGATCTTATATCCAAACTGTCCACGCCCGTAGATAGAGTCACTCCTTCTCCGGTCAGATCTAAAGAAACAGGATCTATATTGCTGCTCACTACCAGTTCCGTTTCAAATAACTGAACTTGTGTTGGGCTGAAATCAACTGTAAAATCCTGCTTTTCCCGAGGAGCCAGGCTAAATGAAACCGATGATGGTGAAGTTAAACTAAATACACTGTTGCTGATGGAGATGTCCGAGATATCAAGAGTGGCATTCCCTCCATTTGTTAGGCTGAATGATAACGAAGTTGAATTGCCGGTACGAAGTTCTCCGAAGGCAAGTGTTCGTGTGCTTAGTTGAATGTTTGGAGTGGGTTGATCCACACCGACACCGGTCATTGATACTACTTCAGGATCACCTGAATCCGTGCGATCACTGCTAATGGATAACTCACCGGTAAAGGTTTGATCTGCTCCTTCCGAGGGAACAAATGACACTTCTACATTCGCTGAAGACTCAGCCGGAATAAATAACGGAGCATTTGGAGTAGGTCCCCCAAGAACGAAGAAGTCACTCACATCAGAAGCAATTACGTTTACCTTTAAAGTTGCATTCCCTTCGTTCAATAAAGTGATAACTTGTTTTGCAGTGTCGGCTAAAGTTACTTGTCCAAAATCTAAAGACTCAGGATTTACTGATAGTATTTTTGTGGGGGGTCCCGTTGTCCCTTCACCGGTAAAAACTACCTCAACTGTACTACGGGCGGCATCGTTACTTGCGATGGTGACACTTCCAGAAAAGCCGGAGGCCGTGCTTGGAGAAAAGGTAACCGGAATATTCAGCGGACTGCCCCTTTCTATATCTTGTGGTGCGGTGATATCAACCGAAAAGGCACTTCCTGAAATACTAATCGATGACAGAGTCAACGTATTTGTTCCAAGGTTTCGAACTTGAAGGGTACGCACTGAGTCTTTACCAATTTCAACCGCTCCAAATGAAAGACTATCCGAATTTAAAGCAATAGTAGGCTGAGGGTTCAATTGTGCTGTTCCGGCTAAACTTACCGTCTGTGTAGTCACATTTCCTCCAAGGGAGAGAGTCGCCGTTTTATTTCCTTCAGACTCCGGAACTAATGCCACATTAATGACCAAACTATCCGTTAATGAGGATCGCGGACGTAACAACCTATTGGGCGCTGTCAACTTAAATTCCCCTGAGTTCACAGAAATATTCGAAAGGTCAAGCGTATCATATCCGGTATTATAAATGGCAACATAACTGGATACACTATCCCCAACCAGCACGGTACCATAATCTAAACTGGTCTTTGAAAGCACCATGATAGGTTCCCGTGCTAAGGCTTCTCCCAGCAAGCGAATGGTTTTATTTTGATCATTATTGGCGATGGTGAGCACCGCATTTTTATCTCCAGCTGAGGTCGGTTTGTAGGTTACGGTAAAAGTGAGTTCATCAGAGGAGTTGGCGGCAATCGATCCCGTGGTTTGGTTCACACTAAAATCGCCTGTAGAAGAAGTGATGTTGGTGATATTCAAAGCCCCATCACCATCGTTGCCAACCGTAAATGTTTGGGTTAAGCTATCGCCCACAACTACCGGCTCACTGAATTGAAGAGTATCTGTGGAAAGCGTAATGGCCGGTCTGGTTTGAACCGTGATTTGTTTTGAAGACGTCTGACTCCACTCCCCTTTCGAATTTTTGAAGCGCAGATACATGGTATGTTGCCCAACAGCTAATCCCGTATCTGACATATCAATATCCATATCGATTTCTTCGAGATCAGAATCGAAATTTCCATCTTTAGCTACCGTAATGGCAGTTCCTGATCCTTCGCCCGGATCGCTATCAAAAAAATACTCAGCCTGATCTATATAAACAATGTTCTCTACCTGGAAAGGCACGCCTCGAGCCGGCCCCCACCTACCGTTGGAAGCTCTAACACGGAAATAAGCATAATGACGACCTACCCCTAATCCTGAGACATTAAAACTTGCTTCCAGTTCTTCTGTCTGTTCGTCAAAAGCTCCATCTTTAGGTGCTGAAATGGGTGTTCCGGCTCCTTCGCCGGGATCCGTATTTATAAAATACTCAGCAGATTGTATCACCAGATCTTCTTCTTCGGAAGACTGTACGGTAAACTGAAAGCCCTTAGGTGCTCCCCATTTCCCCATATTATCCTGAAAACGGGTAAATATTTCATGCGGACCATCTGAAAGTCCGGTAAGCGTAATATCATTATTAACAGTTTCAGTGGTTTCGTCAAAAGATCCATCTTCCGCGGTAAGCGGCTGACCATTTCCTTCTCCCGGATCCGTGTCTATGTAGTATTCCCCTTTGGAAAGAGCAAAGCTAAAATCAGCGTCTTGCCGAACCTGAAATATTTGTCCTTTTGCAGTCCCCCAGTTCCCATCGGCATCTTTAAACCGCACATAAATTTTATGTTGACCTTCCGAATATGAAGACCCAGACAAATTAATGGTTACACTTTCTGTGGACGTATCGAATCCTCCATCGGTTGTGCTTGGGATGGGAGTTGCCATTCCCACACCCGGATCTGTATCCACAAAATATTCAGCTGCTACCAGCTGCTGTTCAGCTACAGCAATATTCGTGGTAAGAAACAGAAGGCATAAAACGATTATACCCCGAAAAACCCATTTCTCACCTATTCTATTTCTGTTATAAAAATCACTCACTGTTCTACCCCGTATTCGGTTTTAATTAGTAACTATTAGCTGAGTCCGTTAACCGGATTCGTACTAATTATCCCCGGCGCCAATACGTCCGGTAGCTTGAATGGTAATGGTACCCGTTGGTGAAACTGTAGTAGGTGATACCTGAAATTGAATAACCACTGGAACAGAAGGTGCTCCGCGGCCATCATCGAAGGGGTTTGGACCACCATATATTCCGATGTCACTTCTGGACCCGTCTGTATCTAAATATAGTGTACCGGTTCTTCCGGCATCTATCCAGCCCGATCCAGAAGCTAGTGTTAAATCAATTTGATTCTCATCGATCGCTTCTATATCCAGGTTTCCATTATCTGAATCAAACTCCACAAACATTGGATTTTCTTCAACTGGATTTAACCCGTATGCCGTGCTATTATAAAACCCATTATTGGTGACAAAAGAGGACCCTCCAGAATTAGTCGCATATAATATTCCTACAAACCCGTTTGAATAAACTTCTGGCGAACCTGTTGCTATATATATTGAAGGTCTTACAAAACTGGTCGAGGTTGTTCCTTTTATAAATAAATTATTAGATATCTTAACCCCAACACCACTGGTTCGGATATCTACAGCACCTGAACTTCCTGCCGGTAATAATGACTCAGTAAGCAAATTGTTGGTGATGATGGTATTAGCTCCATAAGTTCTAATACTTGCTACACCTGTTTTTGAAAATATATTACTTCTCACCGTATCTGCGCTTCCATTCAGCACAAGAACTTCGGTTCCGTCAATAAATAGGTTTTCTTCAATCGTTAAACCATTTGTTCCGCTTTCCGAATCCAAAAAATCCGTTGCTCCCTGTATTCTTAAACCTCTTATTACCGTTCCATCAGCAGATCCTGTAAGATCAAAGAAACCTGAGCCTGCTATGTCAACCAACTCAGTCCCGCCATCTTCAACAGGCATGTAACCTGAGCCAATAATTACTAATCTTTTATCAACCTCTATGGCTCCTAAATCTGCCGTAAAGGCATATTGGTCAGGTTGAACGCGAATGGTATCCCCCGCAGAGGCCGCTGCAACCGCTGCATGGATAGATATGAAATCGCCGGTCCCCGAAAGATCAACGATGTGAGTTTGCTGTGCGAAAAGTGTCGAAATGCTGCTCATTAAAAGAACAGCAGCTAAAGCTATTTTTTGTATCATTTTGCCAAACGTTAAGTATTGTGGGTAGTTCAATGCTTAACATATTTCAACCAGCGGGGAAATGGCATACCTCATTCGGGGTATTTTTAGAGGAGTGTGGATACCCGCAACATGTAGGGGCAATTCATGAAATGCCCCTACATGTTGCCTGGTTGCTAAGAATTTATCCTTCTGTTTACTTCAGCTTGTCTGGAATAACAATGCCAAGCCGTTTAGCACGCTCTCTCCATTTTTGGCGGGCCAGCTTCTGCATATCCTCGATGGCGTCAATTTCATCTACGATCTCCATTCCCAGGAGCGTTTCTACCACATCTTCCATCGTGACTACACCGGAGAGTCCGCCATATTCATCCACAACTACTGCGATGTGTTCCTGCTTCTCCAACAATCTTTCAAAAAGAGTTCGGAGTGAAATTGTTTCGGGAATGATGAGAACTTCCCTCTTGATCTCTTTTAGTTTCTTCTCCTCATTACCTTCCGAAAGATTATAGTAAAGATCATTTTTCAGTACATATCCGGTGACATCTTCTTCATTATCACCAAAAACCGGCATTCTGGAAACGCGCAGTTCTTCTTTTTGATCCAGAACATCTTTAATGGTTTTGTCTTCCTGAAATTTCACAACCACGATACGCGGTGTCATAATATCTTTGACCCGAAGTGAGCTAAAACGAATCAGGTTTTTGAAAATATTTGATTCCCCTTCTTCGAAAACCCCTTCCTCAAATCCCAATTCTGCCATTGCGCTGAATTCTTCCCTACTCACCGTAGGCTGTTTGTCCTGATTTGACAACCATTTTGTAATTCCTTTCGAAAGCAGCACGAGTGGCCAGGTAACATAAATAAGAATTTTAGTGGTCTTGGCTGCAAATCCTGATAGTTTTTTCCAGTAGGTTGCTCCCAGAGTTTTGGGGATGATTTCTGAAATCACCAAAATTAGTAAAGTCAACACGGCTGATGTCACACTTACATACGCGTTTCCAAATACCACCTGAGCCTGAGCTCCAACTCCGGCCGCACCTACAGTATGGGCGATGGTATTTAAGCTCAGAATGGCCGAGAGGGGTCGATCAATGTCTTCCTTCAGTTCTCTGAGCAGCTTCCCTACGGAAGATCCTTCGCGCTCCAGAACGGCTACAAAAGATGGCGTTATGGAAAGCAGCACCGCCTCAAGAATGGAACATAGAAAGGAAACTCCTATCGCCAGTATCAAATAAAAAATCAGTAAACTCATATCTTAATAACCGGCACTTCTAATATTCCTGCTTACAATTTTCTTGTAGCATCGTTAACACGTGTTGGAAGTCTTTGGGTAAATCTGAATCAAACTGCACCATCTCTCCGGTGGTTGGATGTTCAAATCCCAAAGTTTTGGCGTGAAGAGCTTGCCGATCTAATCCGGTAAGCAAATTATGGAACATTGACTTTCGGGAGCCGGTGTTTGGGCCATACCTCACGGATGTTCCTCCATACGTAGGATCTCCAAATACATGATGACCAATGTGTGCAAAGTGAACTCTGATTTGATGTGTCCGTCCTGTTTCTAACTTCACTTCAACTAAACTCAGGTAATCAAAATACTCAAGGACTTTGTAATGAGTTACTGCCGACTTTCCCTGACCTTCGGGTTTCACCGTCATCAACTTTCGGTCTCTTTTTGACCGACCGATATCGCCTTCAATGGTTCCTTCTTCATCCGGTGTTCCCCAGACGATGGCCCAGTAGGTTCTTTCAACATCTTTCTCTTGAAAAAGTCCGCTTAGCTTAGCCAGCGTTTCGTCACTTTTGGCCACTACTAATAATCCGCTAGTGTCTTTATCTAATCGATGTACAATCCCGGGTCGTAGATTTTCATCTTCATCATCGCCGGCCAATTCATCCACGTGATACATCAGTCCGTTCACCATCGTGCCTGACCAATTTCCATATGCAGGATGCACAACCATACCTGCTTCTTTATTCACCATGATGATATCATCATCTTCATATATGATATTCAGATCCAGCTTTTCGGGCTTGGCCTCAGGTGGCGGAGGTTTTGGGAGCTCAATAAAAATTTCATCGCCGGGCTGCATGATGTAAGAAGGTTTTTCCTTTACACCATTCACCTCTACATAACCATCTTTGATGGCTTCCTTCACTTTAGTCCGTGATGCATTCTCTACAAACGAGGTGATATATTTATCTAATCGAATATCGGTATGCTGCCCGTCCGGAACAGTATGTTCGTAAATCGTACTCTGTCGATCTTTGCCTGCTTTCTTTTCCATATCCCCAAGGTACGGAGATTCAGCCTTCTTTTTTACCCAAAAGCTTTTTTGTAAGGAATTCGTTTTTCAGCGCTCTAACTCTTTAGAAATTCTAAATTTTAAATGTTGAATTTTAAATTATTCCATTATGGTAAAAAAGAATCTCATTCAGGATAAAAGCTTTGAATTTTCATTGAGTATTATTCACCTTTATAAAAAATTAGTTCACCAAAAAGAGTTCATTATTTCAAAACAACTGCTTAGAAGTGGCACCAGTGTAGGTGCAAATATTGAAGAAGCGTTGGCTGGATTCTCCAAAAAAGACTTTATCTTTAAAATGTCTATTTCTTCTAAGGAAGCAAGAGAAACCAGATACTGGCTGCGATTGTTAAAAGAAAGCGAACTTACAAATATCAGCTTAGATTCTTATTTACTACAAATTGATGAAATAATTAATATCCTTACGTCGATTGTAAAAACCTCGCAAAGCAGAAATTCATAATTCAGAATCTATAATCACCAATTTCCATGATAAAATCATTGCACATAAAAGATTTTGCCCTTATTGATGAGCTTGAGGTGGATTTTGAGGAGGGGCTGAATATTCTGACCGGTCAGACAGGTGCCGGGAAGTCGATCATTATTGGTGCGTTGAATATGATTTTGGGTGAACGTGCTGATACCGATGTGATCCGCCAAGGCAAAGATAAAGCCATTTCAGAAGCGACTATTCGTGTTGGAGAAAATTCTGAGCTGAAAGCACTGCTTGAAGAGAATGAAGTAGAATTCAATGAGTATTTGATTCTCAGAAGAGAAATTAGAAACACCGGGAGCCGGGCCTTTATAAATGATACTCCTGTTAACATCAGCGTACTTAAAGCGGCCGGAGATTTATTGGTGGATCTTCATGGACAACATGACCATCAGCTACTGCTGAAAGAAGAAAATCATCTGGGGGTTATTGACGGATTTGGTGAAGTAGATCCCATTATGAAAGAATACAAAACAGAGTACAAAAAGATGACGGAGCTTCAGAAAGAGCTTCGAGTACTTCGGAAAAGAGAAAACGAACTTCATGAAAAGACAGAGCTTTATCGTTTTCAGGTTCAGGAATTAGAGGAAGCACGTTTAGGTGAAATTGATCTCGAGCAGCTGGAATCAGAGATGAACCTCTTGGATAATGCCGAGGTATTAGATCAGAAAGCGGGAGCTATTTCTGAGATGGAATCTTCCGATGACGGGAATATCGTTCAGCTACTTAACTTCCTGAAACTTAATCTCGAAGATCTTGCCCGCATAGAGCCCGAGTTTAAAAACTATCTGGAAGAAATTAATGCGGCCCGGGTCAGTGTGAGTGAAGCTATTGCCTTTGCAGAGCGATATCGGAACAGCATCGAGTTCAACCCTAAAAGACTGGAAGAACTTCGCCAGCGGCAGTCTGAATTAAACAGACTTCAGAAAAAATATCAGCGGGATCTGCCTGAACTCATCAGTTATCTTCATGAAATACAGCGTGAACTTTCCATAGCGGATAATTTTGATCTGGAGATTGAGAAACTCGAAAACCAAATTCAGATGCAGGCTAAGAAGCTTAAAGAGAAAGCAATTCTGCTCCATGAAACCCGCATCAGTATAGGGGAAAAGTTGGGTGTTAAAATTCAGCAGGAATTAGCGAAAGTTGGCATCCCTCATGCAAACCTTGATGTCCGTGTAGACTGGCTGCTTTCCAACAATGGATGGATTGAAGTAAACGGAAAACAAATTGAATGTCATGAAAATGGCTGCGATGACGTGCGGATGTTTATTTCCACGAATAAAGGTGAGGAGCCAAAACCGTTAGCTAAAATTGCTTCCGGCGGTGAAATAAGTCGGGTAATGTTAGCGCTGAAATCGATTTTGGCCAAAGAGCAAAGTCTGCCCGTCATGATTTTTGATGAAATTGATACCGGAATCAGCGGTGAGATCTCTGAAAAAGTAGGAGCTTCAATGCGTAAGCTTTCCGAACATTGCCAGATTGTGGCAATCACTCATCAGCCACAAATAGCCAGTCAGGCTCATAAGCACTACAAAGTGGCCAAAGGCGAAGAAGGGGGAAGAACGGTTACTCGTATCATTCCACTTTCCGATGAAGAGCATATCCATGAAATCGCCAGCTTAATGAGTGGGGCAGAAATATCAGAATCAACCCTTACCAGCGCACGGGAACTGATTGAAAGAAATACCTTCAAGAATTAGGTAATAGTTTCAAGGTTTTAGGTGATAGGTTTTAGTTCTGCTTACCCTAAAACCTATCACCTTGCCTCTAACACCTATTTAACCAACGTCATCTTATCAGAACCAATCAGGTATTTTTGGCCTTTTGCTATTGCAATCACCTGATAGAAATAGATGCCCGAAGGCTGATTTCTGAAATCCAATTGGATTGAAGATTTACCTGCAGAAGCATTCCCTGCAATTTCTTCAACCAATGCTCCCTGTGCACCGTAGACTTTCACCTGGTACGAAACTGCTTCCGGCACCTCAAAAGAAATATTGGTAGTTGGGTTAAAGGGATTCGGATAATTACTGTTCAGTTTAAAACCCTCTGGAAGATTCGTTATAAGTTCGCCGGATGTAGCAACCTCATTCGCTCCTTCCGATATCCATTGCCGGATTAATGAGACTTGACCGGCTGTAAGACTTCCACCCTGTGGCATCCTTGCGCCAAACTCAGGATTAGGCTCGATCTTATCAACCAAAGGACTCGCATCAGGTTGGCCGGGTATCACAATCAGTTTATCATATTGGGTGCCTACACTTTCCATCGTGGCATCATAACTAGTGAGTGTAACCCCGCTTTGTCCACCGTGACAGCTGGTGCAGCGGGAATTAAATATAGGCTGTATATCGTCATCGTAATCTACCTGAGCAAAAACCTCAGCGCTTGTACTGCAGAATATCAAAATCAAAAATGGTATCAACTGTTTCATAAGCTCTCTTTTAATTGGATTGTTGGTATAAAATTACAATAATTTCTTTAACATCAAACAATTTTTTAGCCAAGGCTAAATATTTAATTCGATACTTATTAACTATCCGTTAAAGACAGGTTACGATATATAAGTTCCGCCGGATGGTAAGCTTTCATATTTACTCCGTCTTTTATTTGGTGGCGGCATGAAAAGCCGGGAGCACAAACCAAGGCCTCTTTATTCTCTCTTAATGCAGGAAAAAGCACCAACTCTCCGATATCCTGAGATACCTCATAATGATCTTTCTCATAACCAAAACTGCCGGCCATTCCGCAGCATCCCGTTTCCAGCACTTCCACCTTATAACCGGATGCCTGAAGTGCAGCCACAATGGGATCATTTCCTACCAGTGCTTTAGCATGGCAATGTCCATGCAAAGTCACATTCTGTTTTTTGTTTTGGGGTGATAGACGGTCTGCATTATTCGCTACAAATTCCTCAAACAAAAATGATTGTTGCGCCAGTTTTTGCGCCGGTGGAAGTTCTTTATCAGAACACAGCTCAAGGAATTCATCTCTGACCGTTAAAATTTCTGAGGGCTCAAGACCCACAATTGGAATCCCTTGTTCTACATAAACTTCAAATTCTGACAGCACCTTTTGGCAAATCTCTTTGGCTTCCTCTAAAAATCCTTTCGAAAGTTGTGGTCGTCCCGTTTCCATGGCTTTTGGGATGATGACCTCATAGCCCATATGCTCCAGCACGCGCACGGCCGACTTGCCAATTTCCGGATCGTTGTAGTTGGTGAATACATCTACAAAAAGCACTACTTTTTCGTCACTTTTAAGAGCACCATTTCTGCGATGCTTGCTAAACCAGCGCCGGAAAGGTTGATCAGCAAACTCAGGCAAATCCCGCCGGGAGTCGATTCCAAAGACACCTTCTAATACCTGCTTCCCAATTCCGGAAGCAGCTACAGCATTTGCTATTTTAGGAGTGATAGATGCCAGTGGGAATACTTTTGCCGCATCTGCAAAGAAACGTTCTTTTAAAGTCGATCCCTTTTTCTCATGCCAGCCGTTAATAAATTCGGCCTTCATTTTGCCCATATCCACATTGGCGGGACATTCACTTTTACAGGCTTTGCAGCTCAGGCATAAATCAAGAGCCTCTTTTAGTTCTTCGGACTCATAACCCTTCGGATCTTCCCCGGCAAATACCTGCCGAAATACGTTAGCCCGGCCACGGGTTGAGTCTTTTTCGTCCCGGGTTGCCATATAGGAAGGACACATCGTGCCACCACTTTCAGCCAGCTTTCGGCATACTCCTGCACCATTGCACAACTCCATTGCAGAACCCAAATCCCCCTCTTTTCGCCAAGCAAATACGGTATCAGGTTTAGGCTTTTTGTATGATGGTGAAAATCGTAGATCTGCATCAACCGGTTTTGGTTTTACTATTTTCCCGGGATTAAAGATATATCCGGGATCCCATATTTCTTTGACCTGCTGAAGCACCGGCATCATATCTTCGCCTAATATTTTTTTGATATATGGCGCCCGGACCCGTCCGTCACCATGTTCGCCTGAAAGGGATCCATTATACTTTTTGACCAGATCAGCGATTTCATCTGCCATCACCTTCATCTTCTGCAGGCCTTCTTCTTTGAAAAGATCGATTTGAGGACGGATGTGAAGTTCACCTACCGAAGCATGAGCATAAAATACACATTGAGTATCGTGTTTTTCCAGAATGGCCCGAAACTCTTTGATGTACTCCGGCAGGTCTTTTACCCGAACCGCCGTATCCTCACAAAAAGAAGGTGATCTTCCATCTTCACCCAGCCCCATCAATAATCCAAGTCCAGCTTTTCGAAGATCCCATACTCGTTTCATTTTGTCTGCTTCAGAAACGATCGGATATGCATATCCCAATGATTTTTCACTCAGCTTTTCTGCGAGATGCGCAGCCTTTCGGTGAAGTTCATCCAGATCATTTCCTTCAAATTGGGTAATCAGGATGTAGCGCGGTTCACCTTCTAAAAAGAATCGGTTTTTGCGCTGTTCTATATTCCCCTTGGTCGCATCCATAATAATGTGATCCACCAGCTCAACCGCTGCCGGCTCAAAGCTCACAATATCAACAGCGGCTCGCATCGCTTCTTCAAGCGTTTCAAACTGCGGGACTACAATCAGCTTATGCTTATTAAGCGGACTTAGATTCAGTTTCGCTGATACTGTCATCGCAAGGGTGCCCTCACTTCCGCAAAGCAATTCACAGAGATTGAACTTTCTTCCTTCCGGGTTGAAGGGCTGCATTTCACAAAGCTTGTCTAAAGCATATCCGGTATTTCGGCGAATGATTTCTTTATGGGGATAGCTCTTTTCAATCAGCTCCCGATTACGCTCTATCAGTTTGAGCATTGAACGGTAAATGTGTCCCTCTAAATTATCCTGCTTCTGCTTGGATTCCAGCTCTTTTGGGGTGAGCGGTTTGAAGAAAGCCACTGAGCCATCACTCAGCACCGCTTCAATTTCAAGGGTGTGCTCCCGTGTTGTTTTATATTTGATTGAGAACGATCCTGACGAATTATTTCCAACCATCCCGCCAATCATACAGCGGTTGGTGGTGGCCGTATCCGGACCAAAAAGTAGCTGATGTTTTCCGGCTTCTCTATTCAACGTATCCCGAATGACTCCGGGCTGAACGTGAGCTATTCTATTCCCGTCATCCAGATTTAAAATATCTTTCATATGGCGAGAAACATCCATAATCACTCCGCCACCAGTGGTTTGCCCTGCAAGACTTGTCCCTGCACTTCGGGCCGTAATGGTAAATTTCTGCTCGTTAGCTTGCTTAACTAATCGCTGAATTTCTTCTCCCGATTTCGGAAAAGAAACGCCTTTGGGTAGCTCCTCATAAAGAGATGCATCCTGTGCATACAGCTGTCGGGTAAGTAGGTCTCGTTGAATCAAAAAACTCCTGTGTTTGGGAACAGGAGTTTGAGGTTAATTTCAATGAATTTCAATATGAAAAGATGATTAAATCTACTTTGTCAATCATTCTGAATAGCAAGAAAATCTAGGCTAAAGCTTTTACCTTAAAATTCGCTTCCACTTTCTTTACGATTTCATCTCCGATTGCAAGACCTGCTGTAGCTGCCGGACTTGGAGCATTGAGTACGTGAATTTGCCGATCTACCACTTCAAAGTAAAAATCGTCCAGGATTTCACCGTTGGGCTGAAGAGCCATTGCTCGGATACCGGCCGGAGAAACTTTCAAGTGCTCTTCTTTAACTTCAGGAATTAATTTTTGCAGCCCTTTCACAAAAGCTTTTTTAGAGAATGAGCGCTTGTATTCATCCAAGCCCATACGCCAGTGCTCTTTAGCCATTTTCCAAAAGCCAGGAAAGTTAAAAGTCTCAGTTGTTTCTTTTAGGTTGAAGGATAGTTTATTGTAGCCTTCTCGCTTGAACGCGAAAACCGCATTGGGGCCACATTCAATTCCACCCAAAGCCATGCGGGTAAAGTGAACTCCTAAAAATGGGAACTCAGGGTTTGGAAGTGGATAAATGAGATCCTTAACCAAGTACTGCGCTTCCGGTTTTAACTCATAATATTCGCCTTTGAAAGGCACGATCTTAATCGGAGAATGAACCCCGGCAAACTTGGCTACATGATCAGAATAGAGACCGGCACAATTCACCAGAAACTGCGTCTTAATTTTCTCGCCTCCGGCCTCAACTATAACTTCATCCCCTTTATTCGAGATATTTGAAACAGCACTGTTGAATTGAACTTTTCCATTTCCGGCTTCAAGGAGACGCATCAACACCTTGCACACTCCGGCATAGTCCACAATACCTGAGCAGGGTACATGGATAGCGGCTACTCCTTTTACGTGAGGTTCAAGTTCTTTAAGGCGTTTGGCATCAATCAACTCAATGCCTTCAATTTCATTCTTTAAACCCCGTTCATAAATCTCTTTTAATTTGGGGATCTCATTCTCTTCTGATGCCACAATCACCTTGCCACAGACTTCAATGGCAACATCATGCTTTTTGCAGAACTCAACCAGCTGGTGCCGGCCATCTACACAGTTTTTGGCCTTATAGCTGCCGGGTTTGTAATAGATCCCGGAATGAATAACCCCCGAATTTTTTCCGGTTTGATGAGCTGCAACTCTATCCTCTTTCTCTAAAACAAGGATTTTTGCATCTGGATATTTCAAAGATAATTTATAAGCCGTAGAGAGACCTACTATTCCGGCCCCAACAATTGTAAAGTCATATATCATGTGCTAAAGATATGATATATACATAAAAAAAGAGCCCTCAAATTCTTGAGGGCTCTTAAGATTTTTAGAAACGTTATTCTAAAGCTCTGATTGCGGACGGGCTATGAATCCAAAAATCTGCCCGCCATCTAATGGAAGTTCATCGAGGCGATCATACCTTCTGGCATCAATCCAGCGGTGGCCGCCTTCAAACCATAGAGAATATCTCCTTTCAAAAAGAATTTGATCGATGATATCTGACTGATTTGCGCTTGTAAAATCTCCAAGTCCCCAGGTATTTCGAACTACATTGATTGCATCTACTGCATCAACAAGGTCGGTTCCCTGATTTCTCTGAGCAAGTGCTTCCGCATAAATCAGAACCAGTTCTTCATTTCTAAAGAATGGGAAAGAATCTCCCGTTCCAGAAAAACGATTATCCTGATACTGAGAAGTAAGTCCCTGAAGACTAATAGGATCGTCACGCAAGAAGAATTTATTATCTACACGCAAGTCACCGGCTTCAGCGTCTGTTATCATATCGGGGTGAACCATAGGCAACTGAATAGCGGTGGTGTTTGGTACGTAATAGAATGGATTGAAAATATCCGGTGGATCGCCATAAACGAAGTATCCACCTTTATTCATCACGCTTGCACCTTCAGCCAGCTCAAAGAATGGAGCGGCAGCATTTACGGCTGTTACTGCTGCAGGCCAGTCTTCAGCATAAATAGCTGCACGAGCTGCAATAGCTCGGTTCAGGTTTGCAAAATCGGCCGGTGAGTCAAACTCACCAAAACCATCCGTTAGTACGAACGAGAAGCTTGAACCGGCTGCATTGAGGTTAGTCTGAGCTTCATCCAGTAAGTCGCGTATTGCTTGCAGAGCATCATCATAACTTAGGAAAGGACCTAAGTTGTTTACATCAGCCACATCTATGCGGATTCCGTTGCTGTACTGAGCATTAAGCGGAATTAAGTAACTGTAAGCCTGGAGGGTTTTAGCCACTCCAAGGTATCCGTTACGTTCTGCATCGGTGATGGCATCTGTATTATTGGCTGATCTGATAACCACATTACCCTGCCTCACTGTTAGATAAGGTGTTGTATAGGTTCCACCCGATCCAAAAAATGTTGGATCATTCTCAGCATCAGCATTTGAGCCAACTCCAACCCACTGATTCACAAAACGTGGATCAGAAGCAAAGAGCGGATAAACTTCACGCCCAAAAGTACTCATGATGTTATTTGCCCCGGTTGTAGCACGGTGGCGTACTTCTAACCCGGTAACAAGGTTCTGCAACTGAGCTTTAGAAGCATTAGTCAGAACTCCTTCAATAGAAGGATTATTAGGGTCGCTTACTTCATTCGGGTCCAGAAAATCACAGGCCGAAATCCCTGCAAAAAGCAGTACAAGTAGTAATAGTTTATTTAAATATTTCATTGTGTTCTACCCTATAAATTAAAAGTCAATATTAACGTGGAACATAACCTGTCGGGAAGTTGGATAAGGCGTCACTTCCACTGAGTTGTTAACTGCCTGAGTTCCAAAAACGGAAGTTTCAGGGTCATAACTTGGGTAATCGCTGAACAGCAATACATTATTTGCTGAAGCACCGATCTTAATCTTGCTCACGCTATTTCCAAACACATTGGTAAGTGTTTGGGTAGGCACGGTATAGTACAAACCAATTTCAAATTTCACGCAGCTTCAGGTAAGACGCATCATATACATAAGCACCTGAACCACCGTTGATCACACGCTCAGCCCCTTTAGGCAGTGCGCTTCCTTCAACTGAATCATTCCAGTCAGGAGAAGTACCTCCTGCATCTGTCAACAACTGCGAAAGGTTGATGTTATCACCGCCTTTCTTCCAGTGCCATAAAAAGCTGAAGTCAAAATTCTTGTAGATATTGAAATCATTTGAAAATGACATCTCGAAGTCTGGTTGTCCATCACCATAAATAGTATATAATGAAGGGTTTTGAACTTCAGGAAGACCTACAATTGTTGAGGGCGAGAATCCTTCTTGAATAAGGTAGTTACTTAAACTGGTTCCAAAACCTCCAAGAGTATACCCATCAATGGATAAGTCGGTGATTTCAGACTCGTTTTTCCAGAATAGAATGGTTGAAAACCAATTCAGATTTGGATTTCGGAGCGGGTTCAGATTCAAAGTAAACTCAAACCCTTTATTCTGAAGATCGGCTGCATTGGTTGCAATCACCGATATACCTGACGAGGTTGGAACCTGCTCATCCAAAATAAGATCTACTACATTTTTGTTGTAGTAAGTGGCTTCGAATGAAATGCGGTTGTCCAGCATGGAAACATCAACACCAAACTCAAGCTCTTGTGCTCGTTCCGGACTTAAATCTGGATCTATGCTCCGGCCGCCGACAGAAGTTGCTAAACGACCACCAATATTTCCTGAGTTTAGTGAACTGTAGGTAACCCCAAAATTTGGAAGTCCCCCTGTTTCACCATAAGCTATTCTTGGCTTCAACTGATTGAGGAAATCTCCTTGTATCAGATCGAAGTTTAGCAGGTTTACTGCTAATGATGCTTTTGGGTAGAAATAGTACTCATCCTGACTCGCGTTCAAAGAAGACCGGTCAAAACGACCACCAACGGTCGCAATTACTTTATCATCCCAGTTGATTTCTTCCTGTCCAAACCAACTTAAGTCTGCCACTTCAACTTCAGTTTGGTTTATAACGGACTGAATGGTTGCATTTGCAATACCGGTTTGGCCGGCAACAAGGCCCTGACCTCGAACTACATTTCGTTGCTGAAGTTGATCAAAGCGCGACATACCAACTTGAGTGTTCAATTCGATATTTCCAGAAACCGTTGTTGCAAAACTTAGTACAGCCTGAACATTTGAATTGAAGTTGTCTTCAATAGTATGAACCACATCACCCGGGTTGGCATTACTCTGTTGGTTCTGAAGATAAGTAGGCATCCAAACCATACTCTTAAAAGTCAGATAATCAACTCCTCCATCAATAGAAAGAGATAAGGTGCTTGACTCATTCTTAAATAGATCAGCGTTAAGCTGAAGTCCCTGAATCAATCGTTGTACCGTTTGATCGTTCACCGCATTATTTACGATGGACAACATATTATCACTGAAATATGGGTTATTTGGATATTCGCCCTGACTATTCGGAAGTAATTGGGCTTAAGTCGGTGTATATGAAAGTGCATACCCAATGGAACCACCGGAACCGTTTTGGTTACCAGTAAAACCTCTTTGGTTGTCGCTTTTCGTATAATTTGTTCGACTGGCTACCCGAATGTTTTCACTAATCCGGTGATCCAGATTCAAACGAATAGAGTTTCGGTCGAATCCAGTATTTTTAATAATACCGTCTTCTGCCCTTGCCGTACCCGTTATATAGAAATTTGTAGCACTGTTACCTCCAGACACTGAAACGCTCGTCTGGCTTATCATTCCTGTATTTCCATACAGTTCGTCTTCATAATCGTAAATATTACCACTGCTAAGAGCGCTATTGTAAGCTGCTGTTTCTGCGGCTGCATTTCCTCCAAAAATCGAGGTGTAAGTTGCAATTTTATCCGGATTCCATTCAGCAACACCTATCAAATTAAGTGCGCTATTAAATCCAACATCCTGGGATACAGAAACCTGAGTTTTTCCGGCTTGCCCTTTTTTGGTTGTAATAATAATTACACCAGCATTCGCACGCTGTCCATAAATGGCAGCTGCAGATGGTCCCTTCAAGACCTCAATACTTTCAACGTCCTCGGGGTTTATATCCGATAAACGGTTAGAGGCATTATCCTCAGCACCGCTATTAGCACCGGTTGTTAGATATCTGGAGTTAGAAATGGCATCGTTATTTACATACACACCATCTATGATGTATAACGGCTGTGATGAACCAGCACCAAGAGTACTTACACCACGCATTTGCACATTTATACCACCACCGGGCGCACCACTCTGGGAGCGAATTGAAACACCTGGGATTTTACCTTTAAAGGCTCCATCAAGTGTTTGGGGTTGTGCCCTTTCCACTAAATCTTCGGCATCTACCTTAGTAATGGCATTGGCCAAATTTTCACGTTTAATAGAACTTGCCAGACCGGTAACTACCAGTTCCTCAAGATTAGCAACATCAGATCGCATCTCAACATCAAGGGTGACTTCACCGCTAGTGCCTGATACATCAATATTCTGAGTTACATATCCAATCGATGAAAACCTTAAACTGGTCTCACCTGAGGGTAATTCAAGAGAATATTCACCATCAATATCTGTTGAAGTACCTGTACTGGTATTGGCATCAAAAATAGTGACACCAACTAATTCTTCTCCGGTTGAAGCATCTGTTACCGTACCGGATACTGTGTACTGAGCTATTGCTACCTGTGCACAAAAGAGTGCGACAGAAAGAACAGCCAGAAACCGTATAAAGTAGCTTTTTTTCATTGTGTTCTCGTTTTGTTAGTGGTTAATTACGATCATTTTTTACGGAGATTTGTAGCTTTCTCCGAATAATCATAGGCTTATTAAAACATCATTATTAAATATAAAACATTTAAACGATGACCGATTCCTCATAAAATAACATATTTAAGCACAATTGCACATGCATTTTAATGCTTAATTATTATGGTTTTAATATAATAGACTCAGGCAATCTAATACTTCAGGGTCAATCAATATTATGAATCTTCCTATTTATCTCATCAGTCTCAACCTATACTAAGTGTCATAGAATCCTTTTCCTCAGCTTTTCCGCTTTTCTGAGAACTAAATCGTATCTTTATTGATTATACAGTAATAATCCTCAAAAGCATTTTATGACCTACTTTAGAGCTGCCTTCTCTGTTTTATTATTAACAGCATTATTTGTTTCCTGCAATTCTGATGAAAGGGTAAATCCCCGTGAATTAAATGAAGAAGAGCAGCGCATTGACAGTGTGATCTGGAGTTCCTCTTTTCAGGACCTCGATGGCAATGAAGTAACAATAGCTGATTACAAAGGAAAGGTTGTACTTATTGATTTTTGGGAAACCTGGTGTGGGCCTTGCTTACAAGTATTCCCGGCCATGGATTCTCTGCAGAATGAATATCCTGACGACTTTGTTGTATTAGCCGTAAATCTCACAAGTTCTGATACCATCGAAGAAGTTCGGTCTTTTCAGCAAAAAAATGATTACGATTTTGAATATGTGACAGACGGTAACGGAGTAGGCGATCAGGTAATTACACTTGGAATTCCTTTTAAGGTATTTGTAGATCCACAGGGATATTTAATCAAAGCCGAACTTGGATTAACCGGCAAAGATTATCAAGACACCAAAGAAATTATAGAACAAAACAAAACATCATAGATATATGCCACAAGTAAAAGAACAAGAAAAACTAGCTTATAAAGTAAAAGATATTTCTCAGGCCCATTACGGTCGTCAGGAAATTGAGCTCGCTGAAGCGGAAATGCCGGGATTGATGGCCATCCGTGAAGAGTACAAAGAAGAACAGCCTTTGAAGGGAGCCCGCATTGCCGGATGCCTTCATATGACTATACAAACGGCTGTACTCATTGAAACCTTAATTGACCTCGGCGCTGATGTAACCTGGTCTTCTTGCAACATTTACTCCACTCAGGATCACGCCGCTGCCGCTATTGCTAAAGCCGGCATCCCGGTTTATGCCTGGAAAGGTATGACTGAAGAAGAGTTTGACTGGTGTATCGAGCAAACACTAATCTTCCCTGACGGAGAGCCGTTAAATATGATTCTCGATGATGGCGGTGACCTGACTAACATGGTCTTGGATCGCTACCCTGAATTAGTAGATGGTATCAACGGGATTTCTGAAGAAACCACTACCGGTGTTCTTCGCCTGATTGAGCGTGAGCGTAATGGCACACTTGCACTTCCTGCGATTAACGTTAACGACTCCGTTACCAAATCTAAGTTTGATAACAAGTATGGCTGCCGTGAATCTGCAGCGGATGCTATTCGCCGTGCAACCGATGTAATGATGGCCGGGAAAGTAGCTGTTATTGGCGGTTATGGTGATGTAGGAAAAGGAACAGCCGCTTCTTTGCAAGGCGCCGGAGCCCGCGTTATCGTAACTGAAATTGATCCAATCTGTGCGCTGCAAGCCGCAATGGATGGTTTTGAAGTGAAGACGATGGATAATGCTGCTGAAGAAGGTGATATTTTTGTAACCGCCACCGGTAACAAAGACATCATTAAAGACCGTCATTTCAAAAAAATGAAGGACAAAGCGATTGTTGGAAACATCGGTCACTTTGATAACGAAATTGACGTGGCTTGGTTGAAGCAAAATGCAAAAGAAGAGAATATTAAACCACAGGTTGACCTCTTCACCATGAATGATTCCGGGAAGCAGGTAGTACTACTATCCCAAGGTCGATTAATGAACCTTGGAAATGCTACGGGTCACCCTTCGTTTGTGATGAGTAATAGTTTCGCTAACCAAACGCTTGCACAGATTGCACTCTGGAATCGTCCGGAAGAATTTGAGCCGGGTGTTCACGTACTGCCTAAATCTTTAGATGAGAAAGTAGCGAGATTACACCTGTCTAAAATTGGTGTAGAGCTTGAAACACTTACCGAAGAGCAGGCCGATTATATCGGTGTGCCAATTACAGGACCTTATAAATCGGATCAGTATCGCTATTAAGAATTAGCTGACTAATCTTATTTAAGACGTATTTAAATCCCACATTATTCAGTTAATGTGGGATTTTTTATTTACTTATTCTTTTCGTGGAAATATTCAGCCGCTTCATCCAGCGTTCGGAAGTGATTGAATACTTTGATCAGCTGTGTCACCATTAAGAGACTTTCGATCTTCTTATCCGCCTGGCAAATCACTAGTTCACCACCCGCATTTTTCATGGTTGTAAGCCCACCAATCAAAACTCCAAGCCCGGAAGAGTTGATAAACTTCACTTTTCCGAGATCTACGATAATCTCCTTTTTATCGTTTTCAATGAGTTCGTGGAGATCGTTCCTGAAATCTTCTACATCAGGCCCGCCCATTAAATTCCCTTTAAACGTAATTACCACACTATTGTACCGTTCCGAAATGTCGTATTTCATAATCTTGATGGTTGTTTTAAAATGAAACGTAACAAACTAAAAAGTGGCATAAAAATCCACTCATCAATATTAATCTTCTGGTTTTGATATCAGAAATTTTCTATTAGCTTTATTAAGCTATTGCAGAGAGTACAAATAATGGGGTGAAAAATAGGTTTCTCATCGTCTGTACCTGAAATTCATTAGCTCAATTCTGCCCTTATAATTATAGACCTTAGAGCCGGCGTGCATCTCCTTTGGTCAGGCAGAAAATAGTGAAAAAGACTGGACCAGCAACCACTTTGGCACTACTATATTACCTACAGGCACGTGAATGAAAGCAAGGACGATTATGGGTACTTTTTCCATGGTAAATGATTATTGCAGTACCAACTCCAACTCTATCAGTAAATATTTTCGGGGATGCACACTATGACTAAGCAAACTCCTGCTCAGCTGCTACAACAGCGTGAAGCTGAATTAAGTGTAATCAACAGTATCCAAAAAGCACTGGTTGCCGAAACAAGTCTCAAAGGGATCTATGATTTGGTGGGTGAGAAAATCCGGGATTTGTTTGATGCCCAGTTTGCTTCCTTATCTACCTTTAACTTTGATAACAACACAGAAGTATTCCATTACATTTTTGAGGATGGTGAACGCTATTACCCTGATGCCCGGCCTATTGACGCCTTTCGCCAAATATTAATCAATAATCACGAACTGATATACCTTGCTGAAGATGTTGATGCAAAGTGGACGGAATTAACCGGAGAAGAGCCCTCTGTAATTCCGGGTACTAAACTCACCAAATCAGCACTCTATGTTCCAATGACTATTGGGAGTGAAGTTCGAGGCTATGTAAGTCTTCAAAATGTAGATCGCGAGCATGCCTTCAGTGATTCTGATGTGCAATTACTCAGCACCATCGCAAATAGTATGAGTGTAGCCCTCGAAAATGCCCGGCTTTTTAACGAAACCGAGCAACGAAATGCGGAACTGGCGGTAATCAACAGTGTGCAGCAGGGCCTTGTGGCTGAAATGGATATGCAAGGAATTTATGAATTAGTTGGAGAAAAAATTCGCTCCCTATTTGATGCTCAGGCAGTTATCATTGCAACATTCAATCACGAAATTGAGCATGAACAATTTCAGTATGCATTTGAAAATGGTGAACGGGTTCAGCCCTCTCCTCGCCCATATGACAAAATTCGAAAGCGCCTTATCAGTACCCAGAATTTGATAGACATCGAAGAGAATGCAAAGGAAGCTTATACCACTATCACCGGTGATGCCCCAAAAGCAGTTCCCGGCACCCTCTTCCCAAAATCAATGCTATACGTTCCTCTTAAGGTTGGTGATTTGGTACGGGGCTATGTTAGTCTTCAGAATATAGACAAAGAACATGCTTTCAACGATTCCGATGTTCGCCTGTTAAGCACGCTTGCCAACAGTATGAGTGTGGCTCTGGAAAATGCCCGGCTTTTTAATGAAACTGAACAGCGTAATGCGGAGCTGGCTGTAATCAACAGTGTGCAGCAAGGACTTGTTGCCGAAATGGATATGCAGGGCATTTATGATTTAGTAGGTGAACGAATTCGGGACCTTTTTGACGCCCAGGTGACCGGTGTAGTTACTTTTAATCACGAAGAAAAGACCGAATCGTTTAAGTATTTATTTGAGGATGGAGATCGTCTTTATCCTAATCCACGCTCTTATGATCTTGTAAGAGAAAAATTGATTTCCGAAGGGGAAACACTTCTTTATAATGAAAATGCGGCTGAATCTCTTTCAGAAATATTGGGACAGAAACACAAACCTGTTCCCGGAACACGGGTAGCAAAATCTATAGTTTATGTTCCAATGACCGTGGGAAACAATACTCGCGGCTATGTTACACTTCAAAACCTGGATCGTGAGCATGCATTCAGCACTTCCGATGTTCGGCTTCTTAATACCCTTGTAAACAGTATGAGTGTGGCGCTCGAGAATGCTCGCCTTTTCAATGAAACGACTCGATTGCTTGCAGAGACTGAACAGCGAAATGCGGAGCTTGCTGTTATCAACAGTGTTCAGGAAGGACTTGTACGGGAAATGGATATGCAGGCTATATACAGCCTGGTGGGTAATCGAATTTGTGAAGTACTGAACACTCAAACCATGCTTATCCGAACCTTTGATAACAAGAAGGAAGTTGAAACCTGGGAATATGCTATTGAAAATGGAGAACGACTCTACCTTGAACCCCGTGCCTGTATTTGGGCTAACAAACATCTCATCAAAACAAAAGAACCTTTACTCATCAACGATGATTATGTAGAGACTGCAAAAAATTATGGTGACACCGAAAGCGGAGTGACTAAAGGCCTCGCACCGAAATCCGCTATTTTTGTGCCCATGATAGTTGGGGATGAAGTCATTGGATCGATCAGCCTTCAAAATGTAGAAAAAGAGCACGCGTTTACTGAGTCCGATGTCCGCCTACTAACTACGTTGACTAATAGTATGAGTGTGGCTTTGGAGAATGCCCGGCTCTTCAACGAAACCACCCGACTACTTGCTGAAACCGAGCAGAGAAATGCTGAACTCGCTGTCATCAATAGTGTTCAGGAAGGCTTGGTTAGAGAAATGGATATGGAAGCAATTTATACTCTTGTTGGCGACCGTATCTGTGAAGTATTAAACATTCAGAAAACGTTGGTAATTCGCACTTTTAGTAAAGACAATGAAGTCGAAAACTGGGAATACGCCGTTGAAAATGGGAAGCGTCTGCATCTTGAACCCAGGCCTTTAGTTTGGGCGAACAAGCATCTCATTAAAACCAAAGAATCACTCCTTATTAATGAAGACTATATAAAGACCGCAAAAAAATACGGCGATACGGATCAGGGTGTTAGCAAGGGACTCCCACCAAAATCTGCGATCTTTGTTCCTATGATGGTTGGTGATTCAGTAATTGGTTCTGTAAGTCTTCAAAACGTAGATAAAGAACATGCCTTCAGTGATTCCGATGTACGCCTGCTTAGCACCTTGACTAATAGTATGAGTGTGGCTGTTGAAAATGCACGTCTCTTTAATGAGACCACGCGTCTGCTTGCCGAAACAGAACAGCGAGCAGCCGAGCTCCAAACGGTTAACAGTATTAGTAAGGCAATTGTATCACAGCTTGAAGTGGACTCCTTGTTTAAGCTGGTTGGCGAGAAAATGCGTGAAACCTTCAAAGCAGATATTGTGTACATCGCCATTCATGATCGAAAATCGAATATGCTCAATTTCCCTTTCTACCATGGAGATAAAGCAGAAACCCGTCCATTTGGAAATGGAATTACCGAAAAAATCATCACCAGTAGAGAACCTCTGCTTGTAAACCATGATCTGGATGAGACATACGATAAGATCAAGGCCGAGAAGAAAGGCGAAATGGTGGAATCCTATCTTGGGGTTCCTATCGTGGCCGGTAAAAAGTCGCTGGGTGTAATAAGCGTTCAAAGTAAAGAACAGGAAAATAGATTTAGTGAATCTGACCTTCGACTCCTCTCTACTATTGCTGCTAATGTAGGTATAGCCGTTCAGAATGCCGAAGCCTATCAAAAGCTACAGTCTGCATTAGATGAGTTGCGCGCAGCTCAGGAACAATTAGTTCAGCAAGAAAAACTCGCTTCCTTAGGGCAACTGACCGCCGGTATTGCTCATGAAATTAAAAACCCGCTTAATTTCGTAAATAACTTTTCCGACTTAAGTATTGAGCTAATCGGTGAAGTGCGGGAAGAGCTGGCCAATTTTACCGAAAAATCGCAGGATGTAGATGATATTCTGAACGACATTGAAGCTAACCTTAAAAAAATTCACCAGCATGGAACCCGCGCCGATGGGATCGTAAAATCAATGCTCCAGCATTCCCGTGGGGGAAGTGGAAATATGGAACCGGTTGATTTAAATCAACTAGTGAAAGAATATGTGAATCTTGCCTTTCACGGTATGCGGGCCAGCAAAAGTCCTATCAATGTAGACATTGATGTACAGTTAGAAGATGATATCGGAAAAGTCCCGATGATCTTTGAAGACTTTAGCCGGGTGATTCTGAATTTATGCAATAACGCTTTCGATGCAATGCGAGATAAGCTTAAAGAGGTGAACAACTCTGAAGTAAAATATAAACCCAAGCTTACTGTGACGACCCAAAAAGCTGGTAACACTATTACGATTCTCGTAAAAGATAATGGACCCGGAATTCCTGAAAACCTCAAAGCTCAGGTTCTTCAGCCATTTTTCACAACCAAAAAAGGAACCGAAGGAACCGGGCTCGGCCTGTCAATTACCAATGATGTAGTTAAAGCCCATGGCGGAGAGCTGGATCTCACGTCTGAAAATGGTGATGGGACTTCCTTCATCATTAAGATTCCTCAAAAATAATTGACAATGAGTGCTAAGATTCCAAAAGAGCTTACGGACGTTCATCAAAACGTCAGAGATTATTTCTTACACCATGTACCGGTATCTGAGATGGAACTGGATTCCTTTATTGCCGATAACATATGTGGATTTGGAACCACAAAAGATGAATTGGTTTTAAACATAAAGGAGCTGAGGGATCTTTTAACAGCACAGTCTGAACAGGATGAAAACCTGGATTCAACCTTTGAACATAGACCGGTTCATTCCACCTTTTCTGATTCGGAAAACCAGGCCATCATCATTGAAGATCTAATTGTGACTGTAGATCTTGATGATTCACAAATGGTTGTTGAGGCCCGGGTATCCTGGGTTTATGGGTTATTAGATGCTTCATGGAAGCTCGTTCACTTTCATGCATCCGTACCATCAGATACAGAAGGAGACTTCTTTCATGTGAGTGAATGGCAGAGAGAAAAAGAAAAGCTTGAGCAAAAGGTAGCCAAACAAACCGCTGACCTTCAGCATAAAAACAGAAAGCTGGAAATTGAAGCCGCTTTAGAAAGAGTCCGCAGCCGGACCATGGCTATGCAAAGCAGCGATGAATTAGCTGATGTTGGATTGGTACTCTTTCAGCAAATTGAACAAGCTATTGGTTTTGAGCCCGAATCAAGCTGGATCACCTTTATAAACCCTGATAAAAATACACTGGAGGTTTGGGTTACTCACGATGACAAATTCGTAGAACCAAAGACAGTTTCCGCCCGCGATCATAAAAATTATGAGCAGGAAATTGCAGCATGGAATTCCGGTGAAAAATCTATACAGATCACTCTACCTAAAGAAGATTTTATACAGACTGTAAAAAAGAATTTCGGCATGGAAGTCAGTGACAAAAAAGAGTACTCAGACTTTCATGTATTAAATGTCCGGCATAAATATGGGTTCCTTGGAATTGGTGCATGGAATCTGGTATCGGATGAGAATATAAAGATCTACCAGCGTTTCGCTAAGGTCTTTGAACAAACCTACACCCGCTTCCTCGATCTACAAAAAGCAGAAGCCCAATCGCGCGAAGCACAAATTGAGGCGGCCCTTGAAAGAGTTCGTGCCCGATCAATGGGGATGCATAAGAGTGATGAATTGATTGAAGTGGTTAGGGAAATCGGTAAAGGGATTAATGATCTTGGTATCGATACTCATTATTCCCAAATTTTTACAGACTACTCCAATGATCCAAATGATGGCCTGAACATTTGGGTTGATGTAGAGGGTCAAAATTACCTGAAAAGATTTTATATACCGAATATTCTACATCCAGTTACGGATACATTTAATCAGGCATTAGATGCAGGGAAAGATTTTTTCAGCGATACTTATTCAAAATCTGAAAAAGACAGCTACTTTAAATTAATTTTCAAACATTCTGATTTAAAAAGGATCTCTGAGAAAAGAAAAGAATTTATTCTTGATGCCCCCGGATGGATAAGATCGACCGTTATATTGGATGAGTCCTGCCTGCACTTTGGCCGATGGAATTTTGATGATTTCACGGATGAAGAAAAAAAGATTTTCAGACGCTTTGGAAAGGTTTTTGGACAGGCCTACACTCGTTTTTTGGACCTTCGAAAAGCCGAAGCTCAGGCTCGTGAAGCCAAGATCGAAGCCGCTCTTGAGCGTCTACGTGCACGTTCCATGGGCATGCATCATAGTACTGAATTGATCGAAGTGGTTCGACTTCTTGACCTTGAGATCAAAGGACTAGGAATTCAGAATGTAGATGCGACACAAATAACAACAGATCTTTCAGATCCTGATGAAGGAGTGAATGTTTGGGTCAAAGTCGAAGAAATGGATTACCTGAAAAAATTTCATGTACCGTACATAGATCATCCTGTCATTTCCAATCTTTTTGAGGCACTCAAGAAGAAAGAAAAATTTTATACGGAAGAATATTCTGAGGCTGAAAAAAATCGGTTTTTCAGATTACTCTTTAAGTATTCCGACTTTAAATCGATTCCAAAGGAAAGACAAACAGTCCTTCTTAACTCACCCGGTTTGGTTAGATCCTCTGTGATTCATAAAAACTCAGCCCTGATCTTTCAACATAATGGACTGGATAAATTCAGTAAAGAAGATAATTCAATATTCAAACGATTTGGAGTCGTATTTGAACAGGCATACACCCGCTTTCTTGATCTCCAAAAAGCTGAAGCACAGGCAGCTGAGGCAATAAAACAGGCATCATTAGACAGGGTGCGTGGAGAAATTGCCAGCATGAGATCTACCAATGATCTTCAAAACATCACTCCGCTGATATGGAATGAGCTCAAAACACTGGATGTCTCCTTTATCCGTTGTGGCGTTTTTATTATCCGCGAAGATGAGCAACAGATCGAAGTCTATCTCTCCAAACCGAATGGCACATCCCTGGCGGTCATGCATCTCCCCTTCGACTCCAATGAACTGGCCGCTGATACTTTGGAGGCCTGGCGAAACAGAGAGGTATTCACACAACGATGGTCACAACAAGAGTTTCTGGATTTCGGAAAAGGCCTGATGGAGCAGGAACAGATATCAGACCTTGAATCGTATCAGGGAGCTGAAGAAGCACCTGAATCGCTTTACCTCCATTTTATCCCTTTTAACCAGGGAATGCTGTATGTGGGATCAACCGGAGCGCTGGATGACGAGGAAATAAGCCTGTCAGAATCTCTCGCAAAAGCCTTTTCCATCGCCTACGCACGGTACGAGGATTTTGTAAAGCTCGAAAAAGCCAAAGCAGGCATTGAAGACGCTTTGGCAGAACTTAAAGCCACTCAATCGCAGCTTATCCAGCAGGAAAAGCTCGCCTCCCTCGGTCAATTAACAGCTGGTATAGCCCATGAGATTAAGAATCCGCTGAACTTCGTGAATAACTTTTCGGATTTATCTGTGGAATTGGTGCAGGAAACGAAAGATGAGCTTTCAGCTATTAGCGATCAGCTTTCAGTTGAGGATCGAGAAAGGGTCGATGAGGCATTTGAAATCTTAAATGATATTGAAGTGAATCTTAAGAAAGTTCATGAGCACGGATCACGGGCAGATTCGATTGTGAAATCCATGCTGGAACACAGTCGTGGCGGTTCGGGCAAACCGGAACCCACTGACCTGAACAGTCTGGTTAAAGAATTCGTAAACCTCTCCTTCCATGGTATGCGAGCCGGTAAGAATCCCATAAATGTGGATATGAAGTTTGAGTTGGATGAGAAAATTGAAGAAGTGCCGCTGGTTGCTGAAGATTTTTCACGGGCGATTGTGAACCTGTGCAATAATGCCTTTGATGCGATGAGGGGAAAACTGAATTCTGAATCCAGAATTCAGTTTTCAGAAGAATACACCCCGAAGCTTACAATTCGAACTCAGAAAGATAATTCCGGCATTACCCTTGAAATTGAAGACAACGGGCCGGGAATTCCGGAGGATATCAAGGATAAGATCTTGCAGCCATTTTTTACCACGAAGAAAGGGACGGAAGGTACAGGGCTTGGGCTGAGTATCACCAATGATATTATTAAGGCTCATGGTGGTACATTAGAAATAGAAACTGATCCTGATATTGGATCTAAATTTATTATCACACTTTAAGCATATGAAAGCAATAAGCTTTAAAGCTGAGTCCACAACACAGCTCGAGACAAAACTGGAAAATAACTTGTCGGATGGATTTCAACCTACACTAGCGATAGTTTTTCTATCCATAGATCAGGATATCGAAACAGTTCGTGAATTATTTAATAAGCATACTATCGCAGTATTCGGGGCTACAACCAACGGTGAGTTTATAGACGAGGAATTTGGAAAAGGGTCTATAACCGTAATGCTTTTAGATATTAATAAGGATTATTTCCGCATCTATTTTAAGGAATTCCGAGGCTCAACTACTCGAGAAACCGGTCAGCATATTGCAAGAAAAGCTGCTAGTGAATTCAATAAAGCCGCATTCTTAATTTCTGCAAGTAACTTTAAAATGGATACGGAAGCATTACTTAAAGGATTTGAGGATGAAGCCGGAGAAGATGTGAATGTATTCGGCGGGATGGCGGGCGATGATTATTCCTTTACGGAGCAGATCGTATTCACCAATGACACGCAAAGCAATGAAGGGATTGTCTGCATTGCACTTGATGAGGAGAGGGTAATGATCAAGGGAAGGGCAACCTGTGGCTGGAAACCCATTGGCACCCCTAAAACTGTAACAAAAAGCGAAGGGAATAAGGTATACACTGTCGATGACCAACCGGTGCTGGATATGACTTTGAAATATGGTGGCATTACCAATGTGAATCGAGAAACGGCTAGTCAGGACACATCCCTTGAAATCGCCACTACCCTACCCCTTCAGCTACAGCGTGAGACTGGAGACCCCGTCATGCGACCCGGTATTATTGTGGATTTTGACGATGGTTCTTTTGTTTGTAGCGGAACCGTACCCCAAGGGTCTAAGATCCGATTTTCGGTACCTCCTGACTTTGATGTAATGGAATTGGTAATAAGTGAGGCAAAGGATCTGAAGTCAGTTGAAATGCCTGATGCGGATGCTTTGATCGTCTTTAGCTGTGCCGGTCGGATCAACGCGCTTGGTCCCCTTATGAATGAAGAAATTGAAGGCCTTAAACAGGTTTGGGACGTTCCAATGATAGGTTTTTTCAGTAACGGCGAGCTTGCAAGAGCCACTAACGGCCGTCTTGAGCTGCATAACCTCACAACCTGTTGTGTGGTATTGAAAGAAAAGTAGCAACACAAAGTATTATTTATATATTCACCTATAATTAAAAAACTATGAGTAAAGGAATGATCAAAGTAAGCGTACTGTATGCCAATGGCGATGGAAAAAAATTCGACTTCGACTACTATGTAACTAAACACGTACCTCTGGTGTCGAATACATTAGGCGAGGCTCTTGTAGATACCAGCTATGACAAGGGATTAGGTGGCGGTGCCCCAGGCTCGGAAGCTCCGTTTGCAGCTATTGCAAACCTCTTTTTCAACTCAATGGAAGAATTTGGACAGGCTTTTGAGAAAGGTGCGCCCATATTAATGGCAGATATACCCAACTTCACCAACATTGAGCCAATCATTCAGGTTAATGAAGTTGTATCCTAAAGTGAGAATATTCAAATGAAGGCAAAAACAATACAGGGGAAAAACCCGGAAGAGATCAGAAAGGCTCTAAATGATAGCCTGTCAGGAGATTTCAAGGCATCTCTGGCCATCATATTTATGTCTATTAGTCACAATCTGGATGAAGTGTGTGAGATATTCAACAACAAACAGATCAAGATATTCGGGTCTACCTCATCCGGTGAGTTCATCAGTGAGGATATTATTGAAGGCGGCATTGTGGCCATGCTTCTTGATATAGATCCTGACCATTTTGAACTGTTCTTCCGTGAAACCGGAGAGCATTCCGATTTTGAGATCGCAAAGCAGCTTGGAAAAGAGGGTAACGCAACCTTTGAGAACGCGGTGTTTATTATTGCCTCCGGCTGGAGTAATGATATCGATGGCGATCAAATTATAAAAGGTATTGAAGAAGGGTTCGGAAGCGAAACTGTGATCTTTGGTGGTATGGCAGGTGACGACCTTGAACTGGTTGAACCTAAAGTATTTACCCTAGGCAAAAGTAGTAAGTCAGGTCTATTAGGGCTTATTATTGATGGAGATAAGTTGAATATTTCAGGAACCGCTACCTGTGGCTGGAAGCCTGTAGGTATCACCCGAACTATCACAAAAAGTAGTGCTAATGTTATCTATACCATCGATGAAAAACCCGCACTAGATTTAGTACTGAAGTATCTGGGGTTAAGTGTAGATGAAGAAAACCTCAATAATACCGTTTTTAATCTGGGTGCATACTATCCTCTTCAGATTCAAAAAGAAGATGCCCCTCCGGTAATGAGAACTGCTATGTTCGGAAATACGGAAGATCGTTCGCTGATCTGCGCCGGAAACGTCCCACAAGGCTCGAAAGTACGTTTATCATTACCCCCTGATTTTGATGCTATAGACACCGTTGAAGAAGAATGTATTGAAGTAAAACAAGAGCAAATTCAGAAAGCTGATGCAGTCATCATGTTTTCATGTATTAGCCGATACTTATCATTCGGAATGATGACCAGCGATGAAATTAATCGTGTGCAAAATGTCTGGAATGCCCCTTTCATTGGTTTTTTTAGCTATGGAGAATATGGCAAGTCTAAACTGGGCCATCATGAATTTCACAATAACACATGCTGCGTGGTTGCATTGAAAGAAAAATAATGAATACCCACCTTCAACATATCCTGGATATTATCGATCAAATTGGATCGGTAACAGATGAGCAGAAACAAGCTCTTACATCTGCCTTAAAAAGTGCCGAAAAAGAGATGATGGTCTTGAATTTCAAGCTTGATCGAACCGAAAAGGTGAAGCATACGACTTCTATCCTGCTTGAGAAAACCATCGAAGAACTGGATTTAAAAAGAAAAGCTATCGAGGAAAGTAATCTGGCTCTGGAAAAATCGCTAACAGACTTGAAAGCCGCCCAGGACCAGCTGATACAGCAGGAAAAACTAGCCTCACTCGGACAGCTCACGGCCGGTATCGCCCATGAGATCAAGAATCCACTGAACTTCGTCAATAATTTTTCGGACCTGAGTGTAGAATTGATCGAAGAAACGAAGGAGGAGCTTTCAGCGGTCAGTGATCAGCTTTCAGCTGAAGACCGGGAAAAAGTTCAGGAAGCTTTGGTAATTCTTAAAGATGTCGAATTGAACCTTCGAAAAATTCACGAACACGGCACACGGGCCGATTCCATTGTTAAATCCATGCTGGAACACAGCCGGGGTAGCTCAGGAAAAATGGAACCCACGGATTTAAATGCCTTAGTCAAAGAATATGTTAATCTGTCTTTCCACGGCATGCGCGCCGGCACCAATCCAATTAATGTAGATATCAATCTAGAGCTGGACGAATCTATAGAGGATGTTCCACTTGTCGCAGAGGACTTCAGCCGCGTGATTTTGAACCTTTGTAATAATGGGTTTGATGCGATGAAGGATAAGCTGTCAGCTATCAGCGATCAGGACTCAGCTTCTTATAAGCCTAAATTAACGGTTCGTACTCACTTTGAAAATGGAGAAGTAGTGGTTGAGATTGAAGATAATGGAATAGGTATTCCTGAGGAGATGAAGGACAAGATCATGCAACCGTTTTTTACGACAAAGAAAGGGACGGAAGGAACCGGGCTGGGGCTGAGTATAACCAACGATATTATTAAAGCCCATGGCGGACAAATGGATGTTTACTCACAACCGGGACAGACTGTCTTTACTATTAAACTCACGACTTAATACATGCTGAAATTCTTCCGCCGCATCCGAAAAAAAATGATTGAACAATCCAAAGTTAGAAGCTATGTACTCTATGCCATTGGAGAAATCTTTCTGGTGGTGATTGGCATTTTGATTGCTTTGCAGATCAACAACTGGAATGAGGTACAAAAAGACAGAGCTTCTGAGGTCGATATTTTGCACAATCTGAACGAAGAGCTGATTAGAAATAAAGAGGAATTAGAGATCTATCAGCAAATACACTTGGAAGGTTATCAGGACGGCTTGTTTTTGCTTTCCCTTTTCAACTCGGATGTTTCAGCCATTCCAAACTCCCGGCTGGATTCTGTGCTTGCAGGTATTGAAAGCGGTTATACTTTTGAAGCCATTGATGGGTACATAGAATCAATTATTGTTTCAGGTAACATCAGTCTTATTCAAAATGTAGAATTAAAATCTCTGCTCACCTCATTTGATGGAGCAGTAATTGATGCCACTCAGGAAACCGAAATTATCCAACGATTAAATCATGAACGCCTGTGGCCGGCCATTGATGGAAAAATAAGTTCTTCTAATCGGTTGCGTTATTATGAAGGTTTTTCAGATTTCCCTCCCGGAACATATCAATCAGACTATACCTGGTTTTTCAACAATCGTGAAATGGAAGATGTAGTCAGTAACATCGTGAGCTGGCAAAAAAATGTTGTGGATGATGAGAAGCTGCTTCAAGAACACATCGAAAGAATGATCTATTTAATTGAAAACGAATTAGAAAACTAAGATGCTAAAATTCTTCCGTACCATCCGCAAAAACCTCATCGAGCAGGATACTGTTCGAAAGTATCTGCTCTATGCTATTGGCGAGATCTTGCTGGTGGTGATCGGGATCTTGATTGCCCTACAGGTGAACACCTGGAATGAGAACAGAAAGATCGCTAACGAAGAGCAGGCCATCCTCACTCGGTTACTCGATGATCTCAAATTTGCCAAGACTGAATCTGAGCGGTTTATCATACGAGAGAATGAGGACATTAACAGGCTCAAACTTATTTTGGGGAATCCACAAGAAAGTGCTGCTTTTCTGCAGGAACCCAATCAGGATAAGTTGTTTTACGATGCCGTCTGGGATCTCTCCTTCGACATACCTGTGATCATTACCTATAAAGATTTACAAAACGCAGGAGATACCGGCAAGATCAGAGATTCCGGGCTACGGGCCGGACTTTCTGAGATGGGACTCAAAACTTTGATGCTCGAATCTATAATCGATGACAGGTTGTCTGTTCATCAAAGCCGTATAGATAAGATCGTTGAGTACGAACTTAATTTTTTACCCTTGTTGGCCGCAAAAAAGAGCCTAAATGAAATTCACCCCGGCGATCCAAATGATTACATCGAACTCATGCAAAAATCTAATGTTAGAAATCTGTTGGGCATTAAGCTTGATCTAACAATCATGGTTCTGAATTTGCGTGAAGGCCTTGACCAGCAACTGGCTCAGGTAATTGAAATGGTCGAATCAGAAATTAATTAAAAAGTGCTCTATGAAAATTAATCGAATAATAATCACCGCATTCAGAGAAGTCTATAAAATTCTTAGGGATTATCATTTTAGCGGTGATGGATGTTGTGTTAGCATTAACTTAGAAAAGAGTGGTCAGTATGGATTCTAGCAAGAAAAAAGCCCTCGAAGAATCATATGAGCGAATTATCAATGTTGGGTTGTGCATAGTACCGTACGAAGATTTGTCCGATCTCGCCAGCCCTGAACTGATGCTGTTTGGCACTACCAAAGATGAAAAGGTTTTCTCATTCAGCGATTTGGACGCGATGTTTAAATCCCAGTACGAACAGATGGCAGGATTTGAGCCCTCACTTGATCGTAAACGGCTTTTCACCCGAATATCTAACGATGGAAACAATGCTTTTATCACTGAAGAAGTGACTCTTACCATCTCCTCACCCGAATCAGTCAACGCCATTTTTATAAGGTGTAGCTGCGTGATGGAATACATAGACAATCAGTGGAAACTCACCCATTGGCACGCCTCAACGCCCGTTGAGACTGAAAATGATCACTGGCACTTGGAGGAGTGGAAGCGGGAAAAGGAGAAACTTCAAAAGCTTGTTGATGAGCAAACTGCTGATCTTCATACTAAAAACAGAGAGCTGGAAATTGAAGCTGCATTAGAAAAAGTAAGAAGCCGAACATCGGCCATGCAGAAATCTGAAGAGCTAGCTGATGCCGCTTATGTGCTTTTTGAGCAACTAAGAGCACTTGGTGGTAATCTTTGGGCTACCGGGTTTGGATTATGTGAAGAGAATAAAGAAGTGGATGTTTTCTGGTTTGCCAATGAAAATGGTGTTCTGCCTAGAATTTCTATTCCAAACACTACCGATCCGGCACATAAACAAATGTATGAGGGCTGGAAGAAGAAGAAAGACCTGCTCGCTATTGAGGGAAGCGGAGAAGAACTGAAGAGTCATTATGAATACTTTATGAGTCTTCCGGAAGTCAAGCCCATATTCCAGAAAATACTGGATGACGGGCTTAGCTTTCCGGATTGGCAACAATGGAATGCGGCCTACTTTTCTCATGGCTATTTGCTGATCATCACGCTTGAACCCTACCCTGAGCCGGATATACTGAAAAGGTTTGCCAAGGTATTTGAGCAAACCTACACCCGCTTTTTGGATCTAAAAAAAGCCGAAGCCCAGATACGAGAATCAGAAGTTCAATTGGCACTAGAACGAGTGCGGGCAAAAAGTATGGCCATGCACAAAAGTGAGGACCTTGCTGACCTTTCTCTTGAATTAGTTCAACAGGTACATTCTTTAGGTATTGATACCTGGTTTTGCGCATTCAATATCTATGATGACCATCCCGAGGGGTCGTTGGAATGGGGTAGCAATGGACAGGGCGTCTTTCCCAAATACCGAACCCCGCGCGAAGGCGTATTTTTACGCTACTATGAAGCAGGACAAAATGGTGAATCATTATTGATTAATGAGATTGATGAAAATGAATGTCCCGCTCACTACGAATATCTGTGCAGCTTGCCGGGAGTCGGAGAGCAATTGCTAAAAATAAAGGCCGAAGGAATTTCCTTTCCAACCTCACAAATTGATCATGCTGCCTTTTTCAAGTATGGGTACATCTTATTCATCACCTTTGAACCAGCGCCGGAAGCACATGACATATTTAAGCGCTTTGCTCAGGTATTTGAACAAACCTACACCCGCTTCCTCGATCTACAAAAAGCAGAAGAACAGGCACGGGAAGCTCAGATAGAAGCAGCTTTAGAGCGTGTGAGATCCCGTTCACTCGCAATGCACAAAACCGATGAACTGCAAGACGTGGTGCGGGTTGTAGCTGAAGAATTGAAAAATATAGGTGTCATTCTTGATACCGGCGGGGCCGTGATATGCACTTATTTCCAGGATTCGAAAGACGTGATACACTGGACGGCAACCGAAGATACAACTCATCCCTCTGTTCCGTTTATGTTGCCGTATTTTAAAAACGAATTATTCGATGAAGCATGGGTATCAAAAAACAGAGGAGACGATTATTTCGCAAAAGTATTTTCATATGATGTTAAAAATGCATTCTGGAACCATGCCTTTGAACATTCTGACTACCGGCAGTTACCCGATGATTACAAAAAGATCATCCTGGAATCTGAAAGTCATGGGCTGGCATGGGCCTGGTCTGAAAACTCAGCAATTATGATCCCCTCAATTCAGGGTGACTTGCCTTCTGCAGAAGAAAAGAAAATACTGATTCGATTTGCTAAAGTTTTTGAGCAGTCCTTTATCCGCTTCCTGGATCTTCAAAAAGCCGAAGAACAGGCGCGTGAAGCAAAGATCGAAACGGCACTCGAAAAGATCCGTTCCCGAACCATGGCCATGCAAAAAGGGGAAGAACTTCAGGAAGTAGCCGTTCTTTTATATAAAGAACTCATCGCGCTGGGAGTTACCAATTTTGTTACCTGTGGGTATGTGGAAATTCGTGAAGACATCAACAGGCAATATACCTGGGTTACCGCACCCGGCGGAGATACTTTGGGTTTATTTTATCTTCCATTAACCGGAGATGCCACATTTGATGAACGTTATGCCGCATGGAAAAATCAGCAAACCGTCTTTCATCAATCGGTAGCTGGACAGGTACGAAGCGATCATCTTGAGTACGCCATTACCACCTTCAATTCCAAAGAGGCGGAAGAAATGGTTCGAAGCCAGTTTCCTGACCCAACCGTTTTTTACTGCTTTAACTTCTCTCATGGATACCTTCATCTCGTAGGAGGCTCACTCCTGGAGAAAGAAGAAGAAGAATTGCTGGCCCGATTCACCAAAGTTTTTGAGCAAACCTATACCCGTTTTCTTGATCTCCAAAAAGCAGAAGCACAGGCACGTGAAGCTAAAATCGAAGCCGCCCTTGAAAAAGTACGTTCCCGAACCATGGGAATGCAGTCGAGTGATGAACTCCCGGAAGTAGCCAACCTCTTGTTTTTAGAGGTGCAAGCACTAGGCATTCCGGCGTGGAGTTGTGGGTATAATATCCTGAACGATGATAAAAAAAGTGCTGAAGCTTGGATGAGCAGCGAAGGCACCCTGCAGGAACCCTTTAAGCTCCGCCTGTTTGGTGAAGCATCTTTTGATGAAATGGGAGATTTCATCTTAAGTGACAACACCATGTTGGTCCAGGAATTGGGCGGAAAAGCACTTGAAAAGCACTACGATCACATGAAGTCCTTCCCGGATCTTCATGATACATTTGAAAAAATTGAGGAAATGGGGGTTTCACTGCCCACCTATCAGATCAATCACCTATGTAAATTCACACATGGGTTTCTCCTGTTTATCACCTATGAGCCGGTTCCGGATGCCCATGATATTTTTAAACGCTTTACCAAAGTCTTTGATCAGACCTACACGCGTTTTCTGGATCTGAAAAAAGCGGAGGAACAGGCATCTGAGGCGGTAAAACAGGCATCCTTAGACAGGGTGCGTGGGGAAATAGCCAGCATGAGGGCTACCGATGATCTGCAAAACATCACTCCGCTGATATGGAGTGAGCTCAAAACGCTGGAGGTCTCCTTTATCCGATGTGGCGTTTTTATTATCCACGAAGATGAGCAACAGATCGAAGTCTATCTCTCCAAACCGGATGGCACATCCCTGGCAGTCATGCATCTCCCCTTCGACTCCAATGAACTGGCCGCTGATACTTTGGAGGCCTGGCGAAACAGAGAGGTATTCACACAACGATGGTCACAACAAGAGTTTCTGGATTTCGGAAAAGGCCTGATGGAGCAGGAACAGATATCAGACCTTGAATCGTATCAGGGAGCTGAAGAAGCACCTGAATCGCTTTACCTCCATTTTATCCCTTTCAACCAGGGAATGCTGTATGTGGGATCAACCGAACCACTGAATGATGAAGAAGTCGACTTGTCAAAATCCCTTGCCGAAGCATTTTCTATCGCATACGCCCGATATGAGGATTTTGTAAAATTGGAAAAAGCCAAAGCGGGTATCGAAGACGCATTGACTGAACTTAAAGCCACTCAGTCGCAACTGGTGCAACAGGAAAAACTCGCCTCACTTGGCCAGCTTACCGCCGGTATTGCTCATGAGATCAAGAACCCCCTCAACTTCGTGAATAACTTTTCGGATTTATCTGTGGAATTAGTGCAAGAGACGAAAGATGAGCTTTCAGCTATTAGCGATCAGCTTTCAGTTGAAGATCGGGAAAGATTGGATGAGGCATTTGAAATTTTAAATGATATTGAAGCGAATCTTAAGAAAGTTCACGAGCATGGGTCGCGGGCTGATTCCATCGTTAAATCTATGCTGGAACACAGTCGTGGCGGTTCGGGCAAAATGGAGCCAACCGACTTAAATGCGTTGCTCAAAGAATTTGTGAATCTGAGTTTTCACGGCATGCGGGCGGGGAATAAACCTATAAATGTGGATTTGGATTTCCAGCTGGATGATTCGGTGACAGAAGTACCGTTGATTGCGGAAGATTTTTCACGGGTGATCATTAATCTATCGAATAATGCTTTTGATGCGATGAAGGAAAAACTGAATTCTGAATCCAGAATTCTGAATCCAGAAAAATACACCCCGAAGCTTACAATTCGAACTCAGAAAGATAATTCCGGCATTACCATTGAAATCGAAGACAACGGGCTGGGAATTCCTAACGAGATTAAGGACAATATTCTGCAGCCGTTTTTCACTACAAAGAAAGGGACACAAGGAACCGGGCTTGGTTTATCGATCACCAATGATATCGTAAAAGCACACCGAGGTAGCATGAACCTGAAAAGTACAGCAGGTGAAGGCACCCGGTTTATTATTAAACTACCCGGTAATACAAAAAATCCATGAGAACACTACTCCTCTTAGTTATACTAGTTGGATATTCCGGAAATATTTTTTCGCAGGATCAGGTGGTTGTGTTATCCACTGATATGTTTCAATCCCATCAAAGGCTGAAACTGGCTCCGCTGGATGGCTGGTTATTTAAAAAAGGCTCGGATACGGCATGGGCATCCCCTGATTTTGAAACTTCAGACTGGGATACACTAAAACCTCTGAATTTATCTAAAGAAATGGAAGATGCGAATGGCAGGGTAGAAGGATGGTTCAGGCTCTCTTTTAAGCTTGATAGTTCGTTTGCAGGACTTCCTCTTTACATAAGCCGTAATTTGTGGGCTGCTACCGACATCTATATTGATGGTAAACTGTTTCATTCTTTCGGGGATACGGGCACTCCTTATACAGCCTACAATCCTAATCTCAAGTATCCTGTTCCGGTAGATCTGGAAGTCGGGAAAGAGCATCTGATGGCCGTTCATTTTGTGGATTATGAGACCACCTTTACACAAAGAGAACTTCGGCTTAAACCCCGCTACCTGGTAAGTCTACTAAACCTTACGGGGACTGAATATGTGGGCCATGTGACTAATGACTATAAAATGACTCATATTTTCGGGACCCTCAGTATTTCCATTAGTTTCCTGCTGGGTTTCCTGTTCTGGTTCCTAGTTTTTCTCAATCCCGGTCAAAGTATTTTTAAATGGATCGCTGGGATGACTACGCTCATATTCTTTTCAGCCGTAGGCAGCTACCTCACTTACTTCGTTGATCTGAGCTATGGGGTTGAAAAACTGCGATTTGCAGTTGTAATTACTTTACAACCCTTTGCCACCATTTTTGGCCTGCTCATACTCGAATGGATTTTGAAAAAAGAGATCACGGTATTTACCTGGGTATTATTGGTATTAATACTGATTACTAATTTTTTAGCTCATATTTTTTCTATTTCACTCCCCTTCGCCATCGTTTTCAATACCATGCTTGGCTACTATGCCTATCTCATTTACAACTTCCGTGACAAGATCAAAGGCGCTCAGTGGGCAGTTGTGGGCGCTATGATCGTTCCTGTTATTGCTGCCAGCATATATATAACTATTCATAAATACTCGCTCGATTTATACTATGAATATGAAAAACCGATGACATCGTTGCTCATCTTGGGTGCACCATTGTTTCTGTTAGCTTATATCTCCATCAGGTTCCGGGAAACTCTGAATACAGTAACCGCAGAAGCTAAGAAAGTAGTAAAGGTGACCGAAGAAAAACGGGAGCTATTGTCTAATCAAAATATCCTACTCGAAAATCAAGTAGAGGACCGGACCAAAGAATTGAAGCGATCACTGGAGGAATTGAAAGCCACTCAAGACCAACTGATCCAACAGGAGAAACTGGCTTCTCTCGGACAACTTACCGCCGGCATAGCCCATGAGATCAAGAACCCCCTCAACTTCGTAAATAATTTTTCGGACTTATCTGTGGAATTAGTGCAAGAAACCAAAGATGAGCTTTCAGCTATTAGCGATCAGCTTTCAGTGGAAGATCGGGAAAGAGTCGAGGAGGCCTTTGAAATCTTAAATGATATTGAAGCGAATCTTAAGAAAGTTCATGAGCATGGTTCTCGGGCTGATTCTATTGTTAAATCTATGCTGGAGCACAGTCGCGGTGGTTCGGGAAAAATGGAACCAACAGATTTGAATGGATTGGTGAAGGAATTTGTGAATTTGACCTTCCATGGTATGCGGGCTTCAAAAAATCCCATTAATGTAGATCTGCAGTTTGAGCTGGATGACACAGTGGGGGAAGTACTTTTGATTGCTGAAGATTTTTCGAGGATAATCGTGAATTTGAGTAACAATGCTTTTGATGCGATGGGGGAAAAGCTGTCAGCTGTCAGCAATCAGCCGGCAGCTTCATACCAGCCGAAATTAACGGTTCGTACCCGCGCTGAAAATGGGAAGGTGATCATCGAAATGGAAGATAATGGGTCGGGCATTCCGGATGAGATGAAGGACAAAATCCTGCAGCCGTTTTTTACCACCAAAAAAGGAACGGCAGGTACAGGGTTGGGACTATCAATAACAAATGATATAATAAAAGCACATCGGGGAAAAATACATATAGAAAGCCACCTTGATTCGGGTACAAACTTTATAATCACTTTTGATCATGACTAGAAAACACGCTAAATCACTTGGTTTATTAATGAGCATAACCATTATGCTATTAATGTCATCTATTTCGGTTTTGGCTCAAGACTATGTATTCCGGCACCTCACAACCAGGAGCGGAATAGTCGGAGGATATATCAATGACATCGCTCAGGATGACCGGGGTTTTATTTGGTTTGCAACTTCTACTGGCCTTAGCAGATTTGATGGCACGACTTTCGTCAACTACCGAAACATAGAAGCCGATGAGACATCACTGACTAATAACAATGTACTCCGGTTGATTAATTTGAATAACGACCGGCTATTATTAGCCCATTTATCCGGAATCGATGTTTTGGATAAATCAACAGATACCTTCACAAAACTTAATATCTCTGAGGGTCTTGAGGAATTTTCTCAAGTGACTGACATGATACTGGATGACTCAGGTGATCTGTGGGTAACCAGCCAAAATCGACTATATCATTTTTCGCAGCCTGATCTTTATGCGGATACTTTAAGTGGTGAAACCTTTGAAATTAGCAATGAAGATGAGGCTTTTGATATCCGTACCATCGAAAAGTATGAAAATGAGATCTGGCTCGGGACTTCTTCCGGGATTTTTGTCTTTAACCCCTTTTCCAAAAGCTTCAGAGAAATTATCCCCAGTAATGGGAATCTACTCACCTACACTCAGTCTGTAGCATGGGAGCTTCTGACCGGACCTGACGGGCATCTATATATGTCGATGTTTAATGGATTATTGAGATGGAATAACGATCTCAATCAAATCGAACATATAACAGATATCGCAGGATTAACAGAGCAACAATTGATGGCAGCAGGATTTCAGGACCTGATGGTCGATTCTGAGGGGCATCTTTGGATAGGTACCTCTGCTTACGGAGCGGTGCGCTGGAATCTGGAGACTGATGAATTTGTAGAATTTCGTCCGGATCAACAGGATCTGAATACGGTAAATTCAGGAGATGTTCATTTTTTATTTGAAGATAATCAGGAGAATATTTGGTTTGGGTATCATTTCTTAGGTGCCAGTTTGATGCATAATCAAACCTGGAATTATCAGACTTATGTTCCCTTTCCTGAGTTAGAACAGAATGACCCTCTCAATATTCTAAGAACGGTATACATGGATGACCGAAGTGAACTCTGGGGAGTCACTTCCAGAGGGTTGTTAAGAAACCTTGGCACTTCAGATCAGGAATTCATTCCGTTGGATCTGGAAGAATTAGGTATTGCTGGAGAGTATTCCACATTGGTCACGCTAGTATTCAGTGATGGCAATGAATACTATTTTGCAGCGAATGGCCCCGGCGCATGGATGGATTATTTGATTGTATTTGACCGGAATAATTTAGATGACCCTTATCGCATAATCAGAACCCCTGAAAAAACCCGGATCTTGGCCTTTAAAGCCCAAATTATCGATAATAAAGCCTATTTGGGAACCTATAGATCTTCAAAACTGCTCAGATTTAACCTGAATAAAAAAGAATTTGAACTATTTGACACACCATATAATGATGAATTTCCTGATGCAGGATTTATGGCTGTTGTACCCGAATTTTTGAGAAATGGGGAGATTTATACGACCCTTTATGGTATTGCTGCACCGGATGGGGATAAGCTAATGCATCTTGTTTTTGATAAAGAAACGGAGAGGCTGCGTAAACAAACCTTTCCCGCTATTGATATTAGCGGTATTAATGCCCCACTCTACTCAAGCTATCAACCAGGAACCCTATATTTAAATAGCGAAAATGGCTTGGTTCAGATTAACAAGTTTGATAGCAGTTACACTGTGCTTTATGAGGATCAGGTCGCATTGCTGAGAGAGGGTGACTTAATTATGACTGAGGATCAGGAAGGGTACATCTGGGTGTCGAATCAAACGGGATTGATTCGACTGGATCCGATCACTGAAAGCCTGGAATATTTTGAAATACCAAGAGACAAATTTGTAGATGCTCCGTTTCCGGGAATTACATTAAGAAATGGTGAAGTAGTTTTTCCAGGGGTTGGATCATATGTCCGGTTTAATCCTTCTAATTTGAGAGGATCGCAACTGAAAGGAGAAACACTGATCACTACTATGCAGGCCGGTAAAGAGGAGTTTAAGGTCGTCTACAACAATCCTGTGCCTGAAGTAGACAGCGACCAGAATACGCTTACCTTTAATTTTATTGGCATGAATTTTCGTGATCCTACAGCCGTTCATTACCGCTATAAAATCTTAGGAACTAATAATGAGCAGTGGACAAATGTAGGTTCTCAGCGATCCGTATTTATACCAAACCTGCCCACAGGAGACTACACATTTGAGGTACAAAGTGGCAGCCAATTTGGGTCCTTTGATGGCGAAAGTGCTAGCGTCAGCTTTTCCGTGCTGCCTCCGTGGTGGAACACCCTCCCGGCTTACCTTGCATATTTAATTATTCTCGGAGCTTTGATTTTCGGGCTTTTCCGTTTCCAAAGAAATCGGGTCTTAAACCAGGAACGCGAACGAACCAGAGAAAAGGAGCTTGAACAGGCTAAAGAAATCGAAAAGGCCTATGAAAATCTTAAGGCTGCTCAGGAACAACTCGTTCAACAAGAGAAACTTGCGAGTTTAGGACAGCTTACCGCTGGTATCGCCCATGAAATTAAAAACCCACTGAACTTCGTGAATAACTTCTCGGAGCTGAGTGTGGAATTGATTGAAGAGGCACGGGAGGAGCTGTCAGCGTTCAGCCGTCAGCTCTCAGCGGGGAAAAGTGGTGGTGTAGAAAAGGGAAAGTCCCCCTTAGAAGGGGGAGGATCTTCATCTTTAGATGAAGATCCGGGGGATGTACGAAAGGTGGAAGAAGCCCTCGAAATCCTCAACGACATCGAAGCAAACCTCCGCAAAATTCACAAGCACGGCTCCCGGGCAGATTCCATCGTAAAATCTATGCTGGAACACAGTCGGGGTGGGGCAGGAAAAATAGAGCCTGTCGATTTAAATGCTTTATTAAAAGAATATGTAAACCTCTCCTTTCATGGTATGCGAGCCAGCAAAAACCCCATTAATGTAGATTTGCAATATGAGCTGGATGAGGATATCAAAGATGTACCCTTGATTGCTGAAGATTTCAGTAGGGTAATTGTGAACTTATCCAATAACGCCTTCGATGCAATGAGGGAAAAGCTTTCTAAAACGGATGAGAAAGGCTACTCTCCAAAACTGCTTGTTAGAACTTTTAAGAAGGATCAAGCAACTTTCATAGAAATTATAGATAATGGACCCGGGATCTCAGAAAATATTAAGGACAAGATCCTGCAGCCGTTCTTTACTACAAAAAAGGGTACTGAAGGCACAGGTTTGGGGTTAAGTATCACCAACGATATAATAAAAGCACATGGTGGTTTTTTAGAAGTTTCCACAGACAATAATGAGGGTACGAAAATCACTATTAAATTATCCTAGGGTGGATAAACGATGATTAGAAAAAACAGATGGGTATGTAAAACGGGAGTACTGTGTTTAGCTGTAGGCGTCATTGCGGCCACTTCTGTTTTAGCCCAAACAGAACGGGAGATCAATCCAACTATTTTGCAGAGTGAGGCTCCATCGCTTCGCTTTGAACATATCGGACTTGGGGAAGGCATGAAACAGGCCAGTGCAAACACCATCATGCAAGACAGTAAAGGCTTCCTATGGATTGCCACACAAGGTGGACTGCATCGCTATGATGGCCACGAATTCAAAGTGTACCAACAAACACCTTTTGATACCACTTCCCTTTCGGAAAACTGGGTTTGGGGGATGGAAGAGTCAAGAAATGGGGACATCTGGGTAACTACAGAAGATGGAGGGCTAAATCGATTAGATCAGTCAACCGGAAAGTTTGAAAAATATTTCCATGATCCCGACGATTCTACAAGTATCTCCAGCAATCGTACCTTTATGCCCTTTGAAGATAGCCAAGGTAATCTTTGGATAAGCACTCTCGGTGATGGACTTAACAGAATGAAGGCCGGTGAAGATGGCATCTTCACTCGCTTCACTCATGTACATGAGGATTCGAGTACTATATCCTCTAATACAATGTTTTGGATAACAGAAGATAATGAAGGGTATTTATGGATCGGAAGCATTAATGGACTTACAAGAATAGATCTTGAAACCGATGAAATAACCCGCTTCCTTTTCGATCCGGAAGCTCGAGAGTTTTATGGAAATCATGTAAATATCCTGGACCAATATTTACCCCCTAATGAAACCGAGTTCCTTTGGCTTGCTACCGGAAATGGCCTCGTACATTTTAATAGGAAAACAGGTGATTTTGAACGATACCTGATTGAACCAAATGATGGAGATAATTTCAACCCACTTAATTTTTTACATCAGGTAGTTCCTGACCCGGATAACCCAAATGTATTATGGGTTGGTGGACCAGGAACAGGCGTGGCCCGTTTTGACATGCAATCAGAAAAATTTACATCCTATAGAAGCAACTCCCAAGACCCTAACAGCTTAAGTGACAACTACGTAACATCAATGTTTACTGACCGCTCAGGCACCATTTGGGTGGGCACCGCTACGGAAGGCCTGGAAGTATTTAACCCGGGTGCCGTTAATTTTACGCATCTTAAAAATGATCCAAACAATGACCAAAGTATTGCCCCGGGCATCGTTTGGGGGATATATGAGGATTCTGAAGGGACATTATGGCTTGGGAGTGAAATTGGTGTAGGTGCAGCCGGTCAAATTCTTACCGAGTTTGAAATGAGTTCCGGGAAAACCAGCCGTTATACATTCGACCCTGATGATTCTACAACCGTCCTTTTCGGTAATAAACGAGTTTTTGCAGAAGATCCTGATGGAAATTTTTGGGTGGGTGGCAGTGGGGGACTCAATCAATTCGATCGTTCAACAAAAAAAGCTACTCGATACCGGCACCCCCAGCTTGAAGAAAACCTTGGACGTAATAACGTCTTTTCTCTAAGCCCTACTTTAGCAGATAAAAGTATTTTTTGGATTGGGAGCGTGGGAGGCCTTGATCGATTTGATACCCGAACCGGTCAGTATGAACATATTCCATTGCCAATGGAAGAATTAGGAGCCGAATTTGGCCCACCCGTACTAAGTTTACACGAAGATAATGAAGGTGTTCTTTGGGCAGGCACCAACAGTGGTTTAGTCCGCATATCCCCGGAAGGAATCGCAACCGTTGCCTCTGTGTACAATCCATCTGACACCACAACGATTAATAACAACCAAATATTAAGCATAGCCCAACAGCAAAATGAACCCAACATATTATGGCTGGGCATGCAAAATGGTGGGTTGAATCGCTTTGATATTACAACAAATACAGCAACACACTTTACCGAAGAAGACGGTCTCCCCAGCAACACCATCTATGGCGTGCTTGTAGACAAAAACAACACCCTTTGGATGAGTACGAACGGCGGGATATCTAACTTTGATCCTGATACTGAAACCTTCCGTAACTATGGGTTAGATGATGGCTTAATGGATCTCGAATATGCCCAAAACGGTTATTTTAAAAATGAAGATGGAGTCATGTATTTTGGAAGCGCAAAAGGAGTGACCGCCTTTGTTCCGGAACAACTTCATATTAATGAAATACCTCCTCAGCTTGCACTAAGTGATTTTAAAATCTTCAATAAATCAGTAGTTGTTAGTCCAAACTCTCCACTTAAAAAACCTCTAAGCGAAACTAAAAAGATCACTCTTCCTTACAGTCAAAATGAGGTGTCCTTTGATTATGTTGCACTTCACTTTGCCAATCCTAAAGGGAATACCTATTCCTATCAAATGCAGGGCTTTGACCCTGACTGGGTAGATGCCGGCAATAAAAGGTCCTCGACTTACACCAACCTTCCGGAAGGTGAATATACCTTTAAAGTTAAGGCGGCAAACGCCGATGGTATCTGGAACAACGAAGGAGTATCGGTAGATCTCACCATTTTACCACCTTGGTACCGAACCTGGTGGGCGTATGGAATGGGAGTTGGGTTCATTGGATTTATGGTATTCGGTGTTGACCGTTTACAACGAAGCCGCATATCTAAAAAAGAACAAGAGCGACAGGCACTTCGTGAAGCTGAATTGCGTGCTGAAGCTGAAAATAAACGCCGATCTGATACCGAACAGCTCAGCCAAATTGGGAGAGCTATCACCTCTACCCTTTCTGTAAATAAAATTATTGAAACAGTTTATGAAAATGTGAATTCTCTTATGGACGCGTCCATCTTTGGAGTAGGTATTTATAATGAGGAAAAAAGCAGGCTTGAATTTCCTGCCACCAAGGAAAAAGGCAAGATGTTATCGCCCTTCGTTAACAATTTGGATGAAGAAGATCGCCTGGCTGTTTACTGCTTTAAGAATCAGGAAGAAATTGTTATTGGTGATTATGCCGCGGAGCATAAAAAGTATGTGAAATCCTATATCGCTCCTATCGAAGGTGAAGAATCAAAATCAATACTTTATCTCCCGCTAGTTCAACAAGGCAGAGTCATTGGAGTTATTACGACTCAAAGTTTCAACAAGGATGCCTACTCCCCCTATCATGTAAACCTTTTGAGAAACCTGGCTACGTATGCAGCCATCGCGCTGGATAATGCATCAGCCTACCGCAGATTGAACGCTACCTTAAGCGAGCTTCAGGCCATGCAGCAACAGCTGGTTCAGCAGGAAAAGTTAGCCTCTCTTGGACAACTAACGGCCGGGATTGCACATGAGATTAAGAACCCGCTCAATTTTGTAAATAATTTTTCAGAACTAAGTGTGGAGTTGATTGAGGAAGCACGAGAGGAGCTGTCAGCGTTCAGCCGTCAGCTCTCAGCGGGAAAAAGTGAGGATGTGAATCAGAAAAAATCCCCCTTGGAAGGGGGAAGATCTTCATCTTCAGATGAAGGACCAGGGGATGTGAGTCACGTAAATGAAGCCCTCGAAATCCTCAAAGACATCGAAACCAACCTTCGTAAAATCCACGAGCATGGCACCCGTGCAGATAACATTGTGAAATCAATGTTAGAACACTCCCGGGGTGGGTCAGGTAAAAAAGTTCCTACCAACCTTTCGGATCTCGTTAAAGAATTTGCGAATCTCTCCTTTCATGGGATGCGAGCCGGCAAAAACCCCATTAATGTAGATCTGGAATTTGATTTCGATAAGGCTGTTGGTGAAGTCCCATTAATCGCCGAAGACTTCAGTAGGGTTATTGTAAACTTGTGCAACAATGCCTTTGATGCCATGCGAGATAAAACAAAAAACAATGCAGATTATAAGCCGAAGTTAATCTTCCGGACTAAAAAGAAAGACGGGAAAACTATTCTCGAAATTGAAGACAATGGATCGGGTATGAGCCAGGAAGTCAAAGACAAAATTTTGCAGCCTTTCTTTACCACCAAAAAAGGAACGGAAGGTACAGGGCTTGGGCTTTCTATCACCAACGATATTGTTAAAGCTCACGGCGGCACATTAGAAATTGAAACAAAAGAGGAACAGTTTACTCGCTTTAGAGTATATTTAAATTAATTAGGGAAGGGTACGAAATATGAAATTTTTAGTAGTAGATGACGAACGTGATGTAGAAATGCTATTCCGGCAGAAATTCCGCAAAGAGGTTAGGCAAGGGTTAATTGAATTAGAATTTGCCTTCTCCGGTAGCGAAGCTCTCGAACTTCTTGAGAGCAAACAGCCCCCTGATGTAGTCTATATCTTCTCTGATATCAACATGCCGGGAATGACCGGTTTTGAGCTTCTTGAAGCCGTTAAGTCACAGTTTCCACAGATAAAGGTCAGCATGATATCGGCTTATGGGGATGAAGAAAACTATGAGAAAGCCATCAATTCAGGGGCAAAAGAGTTTTTTACTAAACCCATCAATTTTGATTCTTTAAAAAAGGAGCTTCACCAACTTCTGGACGAAAATAAATAATACTAACAGGTAGGGCTACAATTCTATGCGACAGCACAAAATAATGGTGGTTGATGACGAACCGGATCTGCAAATGCTCATTTTGCAGCGCTTCAGAAAACAAATTAAAGAAGATGTATATGATTTTTGTTTTGCTGAAAACGGGGAAGAAGCGCTGGACATGCTACAGGAGTTTGATGATATAACCCTTGTTCTGTCTGATATAAACATGCCTAAAATGGACGGGCTCACCTTTTTGGCTGAAGCTCAAAAGTTAAATAACCCTGTTCTTAAAACGGTGATTGTATCTGCTTACGGTGATATGGAAAATATCCGTACAGCTATGAACAGAGGAGCCTTTGATTTTGTCACCAAACCCATCGACTTCAAAGATCTTGAGTTAACAATCAAAAAAGGCCTTTCTGAGATTAAGTACCTGCTTGAAGCAGGAGAGCAAATGAAGACGCTTGAATCCGTACAAACGGACCTTGAGACGGCCGCTCGAATTCAGCAAAAAATGTTGCCCCAGGTATTCCCTCCCTTCCCCGACCGTAAGGAGTTTAGTATTTATGCTGAAATGCATACCGCTAAACAAGTAGGCGGAGATTTTTATGATTTTTTTATGCTGGATGAACACCGGCTTGGCTTTCTCATTGCAGATGTTTCGGGCAAAGGCGTACCGGCATCTATATATATGGCCATTTCCCGCACTATGATACGCTCTATAGCCACTCAAATTGATGACCCGGCAGAATGCCTTTCCACCGTAAATACCATCCTTATTCCGGAAAGTGATCTTACTACATTTGTTACCGTTTTTTATGGGGTGATGGATACCCGAACAGGAACTGTGAAATACTGTAATGGCGGACATAATCTTCCCTACATCGTACGAAAAGATGGGACTATAGAGGAAATCGAAAATACATCCGGACTCTTACTTGGTAAAATTGAGCCCATTGAATTTGAAACCAAAGAGCTTACCCTTCAACCCGGTGAAAAAATCCTGATGTTTACGGATGGCGTTACCGAGGCCATGGCAGTAAATGAAGATATGTATGAAGAACCTCGCCTTGAAGCCTTCCTGAAAAAACATAGTGAAGACGATTTAAATAAGCTTGTACGCAGCCTTATCGTGGATGTACTTAAGTTTATGGGGAAAGCTGATCAATCGGATGACATCACCGTCTTGTCCGTTGGGTATAATGGGGAAAATTAGGTTAGCGTGAATTATTAAATCTCCCTACAATTGAGTCATTGCTGTAGATGTTGGATAATTCGTTGACCGTTTTTAGTTTTTTAGCTTTAGGGCCTCGTCTGTTTGTCATCTCGAACGTAATGAGTGAATGAATATGAACGAATGAAGCTGAGAGATCTAAAGAAGGTGGAAAAGTCCGTGTTGCTGTATTCAATTTCCACAGATTTCTCCGCTCCATTCCTTCGCCCTGTTGGGGCTCATCCATTCTGGTCGAAATGACAAAGTTATGAGTGGGATTCAGCGACTGGATTTTGATGGGTTGATAATAGATATAAAAAAACCCCCTCTGTTTTAGCAGAGAGGGTTTTTAAGTTTCAAAAATTCAGATAAAAATTAATTCTGAATCATTAATCCTGCATCCAGTGCTTTATCAATCATGGCTTCTACTTCGCGAAGGTGTGCTTCGGTATAAGCATCAAAGCTATAAGGTGGTGTTAAGCGACGTGTAATACGATTGCCAAGATCCGTTAGTTGAGCTCTTGCAACAGAACGCGCATCAGCAGGCATGCTTGATGGAGCATCTGTCACGATATCAATCATTGACTCCAAATAGGCTCGCTGTAAATCACGGCGGTTACTGGAAATGTTGTCACCCGGAGCCGACCACACTTCAACCCAAACTGCATTCGTAATCTGACTCATCAGCTCAGGAATGGTTATGGTGTTTTCCTCGCCAAATTTAACTTCAGTATCCCGAATACGGGCAAGGCGAGTACCATTAAGCAATGCATCCAGTAAGCCCGATTGAACGCCAACCAGGTATTCATGCAGCGGGTAATCAATTCTGCCACCATAGGTATTTGAATTACCCCAATGGCTCCAGCGATCTGCTCCAAATTGTTGATACACTTCCTGCGGAAGGTCAAATGCATCTACTGCAAATGCGTAGTCAATAATCATATCCAAAGCTTCTTGTTGTTTTGCTTTAGGAATTGAAACAAAAGGCATACGCGCGTCAGGATCACCCACATGATCTCGGTACTGATACTGCCCGCCGATGTATTTCACCGTTGGACCAAGAGCACGTACATACTGGAAGAAGTAGGTGTTAAATAAATCGGTTGCCTCGTAATAGGGCATGTTATCACCGAGAGCAATTTCAGGTACTTCTGGAATCAGGTCTCTGAGTATTGCGGCACGGCCTTTACCCCAAGCAAGCGGATCTTCACCTAAGTCATAAACGTTAACAAGAGGATCAACAGCACCTGAGCCACGAGCATCTTCATCCGTTCCGTAGGCATGTCCCGGCTGGGCTGCCATTCGGGCAATATCTGCAGCATCATTATCATCCGAAGTATAGCCATAACTGATTACCCATCGGTCATAAGAACCAATACTTGGGTTGTAGTAGTGGCCATCATTGTCTTCACCTTCAGGGGATAAGTTTACGGTTGGATAATCCATTGCTGAACTAAAAACGCCATTCTCAGAAGTCCATTCAGTATCGTAAAGTTTATCGAGAGGGGTATCTACTGAAGAACGGAAATTGTGGCGAAGGCCTAATGTATGCCCAACTTCATGCATGGTCACCCATCTAAGTGCCTGGTCGGTGAATTCTTTAGGAACGGGCTCTCCCGGCTTAAGCTGGCCGCGAGCCATCAAAATTCCTTTTACCATATCGAGTTGCATACCCATTTCAGTATAAAAAGAAGCAAGTTCATGTCGGCTGCTCATGGCTACTTCTTCTGCACTCACGTTATATATTTCATCAATTGCAGTTCGCGGTTCAACCATTTCGCGGTATTCTTCTTTGTCGCCTAAAATCATATTGGCTTCGAAAAGAATATCAGCATCCATAATTTCTCCAGTTCTTGGATCTACTACAGAAGGGCCAATAGCTCCATATCCCGGCTGATCAGAAACATTCCAGCGTAAAGTAGCATAGCGAATGTCTTCCGGCTCTACATCTTCAGGAAGCATCTTAGCCTGAATAGCATTTCTAAAACCTGCAGCTTCAAATGCTCCGGCCCATTCTTCAACCCCTTCCATCATCACTTCTCGGTATCGTTCAGGAACGGTATGATCGATGTAGTATATAATAGGCTTAATCGGGTCACAAAGACCATCTGACCCGGCTGCTCCATCGCACTCAAGTCTCCATTTGTTTACGTATTTCTTAAAGAAGGTATCGTCGTCATCATCTGTAAAATCTTTATGAACCGTCATGAAATAACCGGTTCTGTCATCTGCCATTCTTGGGCTCATTGGCGTTTCGGGTAAAGCCGCCATTGTATAATGGATAGAAATGGGGATATAACGACTGTCGGCTACCGTTCTAGGTCCGCCCGTTTCGCTGTTATTAAAAGTAAGCTGAGCCGTTACGTTTGTATTCATCGGATACGACTTCACTGCTTTAAGGTAGCTTCTTGACTTATCAAATGAAGCTCTGCCCGGTTGTCCCGGCCGGGATGAAACAGCGAATTGAATATTCTGACCAATATTAGAAAGGTCACCTACAAACCAGTCGTATGCACTAATTAGCATCACACCATCGTCGTTCGTTGCTTCCACTTTGGCGGTTTCTAGGATCGAATTTCCATACCCTAATTCTACTGACGCAGCTTCAGGAGTACCTTCTTCCGCTACATAGCGGTGAGGTTTCTGGATCAGCATTACTTTGCCTTCTTTTTTCTCAAGGCGAACCAGCAGTCCTTCAAATTTACTCAGCATAGTACCGCCGTATAATCCCGAGGAACCAATTCCCTGTTCAATTTCAAAATTCATCAGGAAGTCTTTATTGAGATCTTCTTCAGTCACGGCCAGGTAGAGTCCATCTTCCGTTTTATACAGATCAAAAAAGCCTTCGATAAGCTCAGCATCTTTTGTAAGCTCAGTAAATTTATCCTCTTTATCCTTTTCTTTTTTATCTCCTTTCTGAGCCGTTGCCAAGGCCGGAACGAGAATCATTAAACTTAATAGCAGTAATATTTTCTTCATAGTGTAACTTCCAGTTTGTTAAAATTGACGTTAATAGTTCAGCGAATTTACTTCTTTAGAGCACCATCAACGAACTAGTATGAGAGACGAAAAGTAATATCAATAGTTTCTACCCCACGGGTAAATATTTTAAAAATTAGGGTGTTTAGCTTTTCTACAATACATTGTAAATTATTTGCCAAAATAACAACGGGTACAAATACTTATTTTACTATTTAGGTAAATCAGCACTAAAAGGGGTTATAATGAAAAAAACGTTTGCAATAGCAGTATCCATTCTTTTTTTAAGCAGTACGTATATTTTTGCTCAGGATGATTCAGACATCACCTGGGAACAGTATATGCAACAGCGACAGCAACAATTAGCTCAAACTCAAGCCGAACAAGATTCTGCTCTTTATGCCAGTATTGCCGAATATGAAGCATATGTTTTTCAGCAAGAACTTGAGTTCTCTCAGTTTCGGGAAGAAATGGAGCGGCAGTGGGGTGACTTCAAAGAGCGAACCAAGTCGAACTGGGTGGAATATAAAAATGGTGGCAATGTACGTTGGGATGTCGATTTCGAAGAAGGTGAAGGCACCATTGAAGTACTCGCCGATGAGAACGATACCGAAGACAGTTTAATGGCTGACATTGAAAGAAGTATCCTCGAACTGATGAGCAGCAAAGGTACAGAAACCGGAATGCCTGATGATACCACCACGGGAGTGCTCCCTGAACCTATCCTTGCCGGACAAATTGAAGTTCCTGAAGATATGGACTCCCTTCAGTTTGCCGAAGAATTAGCTGAGGAAGTAGAAATTAAAGAGATAGAAGGCGAAGACGGAGAAATCAGAAAAGTAGCTGTTCTGAATCTTCAACTTGTCCCCGATCATCTTAGAAAACGCGCTGAGAAATTCCGCAACGAAGTTGACACCTATGCTAAGCAGTACGAACTGGATCCAACACTGATCCTTGCAATTATTCACACCGAATCTTTTTTCAATCCCATGGCCAAATCTCACGCTAATGCGCTTGGGTTGATGCAGATTGTGCCCCGAACTGCGGGCAGAGATGTATATAGAGTATTGAATGGTAAGGATGCTGTTCCTTCTGCGGATTACTTATTCCAGCCCGCACAGAATGTACTCTTCGGCTCTACCTACATCGACATTTTGATGAACCGGTACATGCGCGGCATTGAGGATAAAACCGTGCACGAGTACTTGGTGATTTGTGCCTACAACACCGGCGCCGGAAATGTTGCCCGGGCTTATATCAACTCTACCAACTTTAATAATGCCCGGGATACCATCAACAGTATGACTGCTCAGGAAAACTATGATTACCTGATGGAAAACCTGCCCTGGGACGAAACGAAAGGATATCTAAAGAAAGTAACCGAGCGGCGAGCTCAGTATCAGGAGTGGATGTCGACCGGTAATTAGAGTCTGTAATTTTGCACTCAAAAATAATTGCCCTGCAGTTCTTATATCCTTATCTTTAATGCTCTCGAATTTATGCGCACGTAGCTCAGCTGGATAGAGCGTTTGGCTACGGACCAGAAGGTCAGGGGTTCGAATCCTCTCGTGCGTACATAAAGCCCTTATAAGTCTCAGATTTATAAGGGCTTTTTTGTTTTTGGGTATAATATAGGTTTAACAAATCCTTGCTGGCTCCTCTTCTTAACCCGATTCAATAGCGAAATAACCCTCTTAAGTTATATTGACCCAGAAATTAAAAAACTTTGTAAGGAATTGTTTTGGGATCGCTCTAACTAAGTGGTTAAGAGAGCCAATTTGGGTTAAATCGTGGGTACAAACATAATCACCCTTGTCTTATTTAAGGCGGGGTGGTTTTTTTCTTTTTAAGCTTCCCTCCTTATTTGCAAGCTATTTACTCCTTCAGCTTCATATTTAGGTCTTTTTTGTTGTTTGTGCTTTAAAACATTTAATTACCTTCTATTCATCAAGAATCTATACATCAAGAATTCAGTCCATGAAAAGGCTTCATAAACTATTCCGGCTTAATGCTGTTACCATTGCAGTAATTTATCTTGTATTTGGCTCGCTCTGGATTCTCTTTTCTGACCAGCTTTTGTCTGTCTTCGTAAATGATATTGAGACGCTCTCCAGATATTCCAGTATCAAGGGTATTTTATATGTGACCATAACTGGAGTTTTACTTTATTTCCTGATTCAGTTCAACAATGACAATATCCTGGTACATCAGGATAAAGTAGACAAAGCACTCGATTCAGCTCAAGTAGCCACATGGAGTATTGATTTAGAGACCAGCCAAAACATAACCTCCAGCAACCATTACAAACTCTTTGGTATAAAGAAGAAACCCAAAGACTTGGACTTGATCGATTACTACAGCTTTATCCACCCTGATTACCAAGAGGATGTTAAAAAAGCATTTGAAGAGGCTCTTGAAAAACAACAACCATATATTACTGAATATAAAATTATTGGGGATGATGGCACCGTCAAGTGGATGCGAAGCCAAGGGGGAGTAGGAGTGAATGACGCGGGTAAAGCTATACGCTTTTCCGGTATTACTGAGGACATCACCCAAACTAAAATGTTTGAAGAAGAATTTGAAAGAGAAAAAGAACTCTTCGAACGTATTTTTGAACAAATTCCTGTAATGGTAGATATTTATGATCCTGAAATTAATTCCATCAGGGTGAATGAAGCCTTTGTTGAAACTATGGGCTGGACAAATGAAGAAATTCGAAATATCGATCTCATCTCAGAATGTTATCCTGATCCAAAAGAAAGAGAGAAAGCTCGAAAAGTCATGTCAGAAGCAGATGGGAGCTCGCATGAATTTGAAGTACAGGATAAATTTGGGAACACACATATTCAGGAATGGTCCAATATTCAGCTATCCGATAAAAGTATTATTGGCATTGGGCTTGATGTAACTGAGTTAAAAGCTTCGCAAGATGAGATCACTGAATCCAGAAACTTACTTCAAATGACTTTTGAAAGCTTGGTAGAATCCGTTTTTATCATTGAACCCAAAACCCGCACTATCACAGACTGTAATAAAAGTTGCACCGAGTTGTTTGGATATACCAAAAATGAACTGATTGGCAGCACTACCCGCAAATTACACGTAAATGAAGAAGCATTTAAAAAATTTGATAAGATTGGAACCAAAGATCTAAATGAAAAAGGAAGCTTTCGAACCGAATTTAAAATGCAAAAGAAAGATGGTACGACGTTTTATTCTAATCATACAGTGTCCCTCGTAAAAAATGAAGGGGGAGAAGTTGAAAAAGTGGTAAGTGTAGTGCAGGATATCACCGATCAGAAAAAATATGAGCAAGAGTTAAAAGAACGAACCGACTTTATAGAGACAACCCTTGAGAATTTACCTATCGGTGTTGCTGTTAATTTAATTGACACGGGTGAGGCTACCCTTATGAACAAGCGTTTTGCAGAAATTTATGGCTGGTCGAAAGAAACCCTTAAAGACGTAAATAGCTTTTTCGAACACGTATATCCGGACGAGAAGTATCGGGAAAGCATGGTCGAAATGATTACAGCTGATCTTTCCTCAAAAAACCCTCAGCGTATGAATTGGGAAGGGGTAAAGATCACTACACAAACGGGTGACACAAAAATCGTTAATGCAAAAAACATCCCGGTGTATGAACAAAACCTAATGATTTCAACAGTAGTAGATGTTACAGACCGGATACAAGCCGAAACGCGATTAGCAGAATCTGAACATAATTATCGCCTTCTCTTTCAGAAGAGCCCGCTGCCTATGTGGATATATAATCCGAAGACCCTGAATATCATTGAGGTAAATAATGCTGCTGTTAAGCACTATGAGTATTCTCGAAAAGAGTTTTATAGAATGAATTTAATGGATATTCGTCCTGAAGAAGATCGTGAACAGGCGAGGGCAGTAATCGAGAATGACAATAAAAAATCTCTTTCAGAAGCCGGTGAATTTAGGCACCTCAAAAAATCTGGAGAAGTAATCTATGTACGAGTATCAGGTGCAGCTATTAATTATTTTGGAAAGGATTACAGATTTATTTTAGTAAATGATATCACTGAACAGAAAAAGGCCGAAGAAATGGTTCTTGCTTCCATTGTTGAGGGTGAAAATAAAGAACGATCCCGTATTGCACAGGAACTTCACGATGGGTTGGGCCAATATCTTGCGGCAGCCAATATGAATTTTGATTCATTAAAAAACAGTATTGAAAATTTTTCCAAAAAGAAGCAGGATCAGTTTAAAAACGGCTTAAACCTTTTAAAAAATGCTATAGCTGAAACCGGGCAAATATCGAGAAATCTTATGCCGCGCGTAGTAGATGATTACGGTCTCGCATTGGCTATAGAATCCTTAGTGGATAGCTACCAGAATAATTCTTCTATCTCTCTTGACTATTATCATAATATTAAAGGTTTAGAGCTGCCTAGAGAAATTCAATTTAACTTATACCGGATTGCACAAGAGGCGCTTTCGAATGCTATTAAGTATGCTGAGGCTACAAAAATTAATGTACAACTTGTGAAAGATGAGCTTGATTTGATCCTAACGATTGATGATAATGGAATTGGCTTTGATGTAAATGATAAAGACTTTAAAGCCGGCTTAGGCTTACAAACCATAAAAACCAGAACAGGGGCTTTGGGCGGCTATTTTGAATTTGATACTAAACCCAATAGTGGGACTTTTCTAAATATTGTAGTTCCAATCAATAACAATACAAGTAACGCAGATGGCTAATATTCAAATTGCAATAGTAGATGATCATCAGATCGTCAGAGACGGTATAAAAATACTACTGGAAGATGAACCCGGTTTTGACATTGCTTTTGAAGCGGAGTCCGGAGATAAAGCCGTTAAGCTTTCAGAAGAACATGAGCCGGACTTAATTATCATGGATATCACAATGCCAATCATGAACGGCATTGAAGCCACCCAGATCATTAAACAAAAGTTTCCTGATATTAAGATACTGGCTCTTACCATGCTTACCGAAGACCAGCATATCCGGAAAATGATAAAAGCCGGTGCTTCAGGTTATATTCTAAAAAGCTCAGGCAAAGAAGAACTGATTAAGGCGATAAACTCAATTATTGATGGTAAGCATTACTTTAGTGATGATGCTACACAGACCATTCTCAAGCAACTGGTAGAGCCAACTGTATCTAAAACTACAGAACCAAAAAATGCAAATATCACAGACCGTGAAATGGAGGTTTTAAAGCTTATTGTAGATGAGTTTACAAACCAAGAAATTGCTGAGCAACTATATGTAAGTGTAAGAACTGTTGATTCCCACCGAAGGAACCTTCTTCAAAAAACCGGAGCTAAAAATACAGCCGGATTAGTAAAATATGCTCTGAACAACAATCTCTTTGATACTTAGCATTAGATACCTCCTTTTCGCGAGTTTGAGGTAAAAATAGCAAGAATAAGCTTGTCTTCGCGAGGAGCCTATTTTTTTACATAAGTCACTTTTTTCTTTCGACGAAGCGATCTCCCTGTCGACGCGCAAGGGCCATATCAACCTGAGTTCAATCCTAATTTGGCATCTTTTGAAAAGCAATGCGTAAAACAAACAAGGGGTTGCAACCCCCTGTCATTAGTGTAGATGTTAACCTTATATTGCGACCTCACCTATATCCTCTCCTTCTTAAGGAGAAGACTTTTTCGATATTAATCATAGTTTTGATCGTTAATCATAGCTGGGAGTTTTAACAACGCGTCCTCCTCCTTGTTGAAGGAGGAGACAGAGGAGGTCGGATAATGAAAGATATAGAGTTACAGAAGCTTTGTCATCGAATTATCTAACATCTGCAATTAGCTTCAAGTCTCACATCACCTATATTAACTTGAGTTTGATATAAGATATCTGAAGTTGTCATCTTTGTAAACGCCTGGTAATTCATTGAGAACATTTTAGCACCTGAGTTGGATTCTTAGCATTCATTTGCGAGCGTTAATAAGCTATTATCTAAATTAGCGATTCGAAAAAGCGAAGCAATCTCAGCGATTATGCCCATGTATTCGAGATTGCTTCGTCTATGTACGTTTCAAGCCTGCTTTTGCATCTGGGTTCCTCGCAAATGGATATTTTAGTAACAAACTCAGTTTATCCCAGAGATTGCCATGTACACTTTAAATAACTTGTGCATGCATTGTTATTTCAAACGCAATCCAACGCTAATCACCTAGGTAAAAACACCTATACAGAAATAGGCTATTAAGCCGATTCCAAAGCCCTCTCTTTCACCTACATTTGGAATAGACACCTGCAATAAGTAGAGGTTATATGCTGCAAATAGCATTCATAGGAAGGCCCAATAAAACAAATACCATTATAGTTGATACTATATTATCAAATTTTGATGCTGAAATTAAATTTAGCAGTCCTGAACTTGTTTTCTCTGAATTCCCTAAAAACGAGCTAAATGATAGAAATATAGTTATCGTTGATCTTAATACGTCTTCCGGTACTGGTAATGCTCCAAAAAAGATAAGCCTACTCTATCAAATAACCCAAACCATCCCCATCTTAGTACTGGATCATCATGAGGACAAAAAATTTATCCAACATCTGATTAGTGCCGGTGCCTCAGGCATCATCTCCACAACCCCTTCCGAAAGAGAACTCACAAAGGCCATTAATGAATTACGTTCCGGGAAAACATTCATTGGGCTTAGTTGAAAACTACTCTAGGTGTTTTTACCTAGGTAAAAAATTTAACCTCTAAGCTTTAAAACCTAACTTTAGAATTAAGCTTTTCACGTCATTCGCTTTTCTAAGATGATGTATAACTTCTCTTCAAGTAAAAACCAATGTTAAAATACGTGTTGATAGAAAAAATAATCTTGGTTATAAGTGATGATTGATAATCAAATTTTCAAAACTATCGAACTGGACAAAATCAGTTCTGCCATTCTAAATTCCCTGAATGCCCAGATTGCTATTCTGGATTCAGAGGGAAGAGTTGTTGCCCATAACTCACAATGGAAGATTTTCAGTGATGAAAATGAAGAGCACTGGAATCATCCAAAACTCGATGAAAATATTTTATCATTTCTTCAACGCCCTCTTGCTGAAGGAAATGACTTTGCTTTGCGCCTTTTACTTGGCATAAAAGAAGTCCTAAATGGTGAAAAAGAAGTGTTTGAAACAAAATATCAGCCATTTCTCCATAGCCAAACGGCTCATTTTAATGTAAAGGTTAATTCATTGGGGAGTAATGAAGGCGCCGTTATTATTTATGAAGATATCAGTTCCGAAGTCCATAACAGGGAATATCTTAAAGAGACAAAAGAAAAGCTTAATAAGCATTTCCAAAATAGCCTGCATGGCATTTTAGTAGTCAATGAAAAAAATCAAATCATTGAAGCAAATAAAATCGCTTGTACTATTCTTGAAACAAGTAATGAATCCATTCTGTTTTCTGATGTATCAACCTTCCTCTCCATTGGATTAAGCCATGCAGAAATTCAAAAAAGAATAAACAGACATGGAAACCCTTTAGGCGAGTTTGAAATTCAGACGGCTAACAAAAGAACTGTACCTATTGAACTAAGTGTGACCTTATTTCGAAATAGTAACGGAAAAACGGTTACAAGCTGGGCATTTAAAAACATCACACAGCGGAGAAATACTCAACAAGCTTTAAAAGCCACTGAACAGCAATACAAGCTACAGTTCAACAATACCCTGGAAGGAACAATAATAGGCAGGCCCGATGGCCAAATATTAAAGGTCAATCCAGCTGCTTGTGATATGCTTGGTTATAAAGCTGAGGAGTTGGAAGGTGAAAACCGAGACTTCGTATTTGACGTTAGCAACCCACTGAATGCTGAAGCTATTCCTAAAAGATCTGAAAATGGAGCTTTCATCGGCGAGGTTGAATTCACACATAAAGATGGGCATAAAATACCTGTTGAAGTAAGTTCTGTGATTTTTGAGACTGAAGACGGAACTCAAAAAACGATAGTGAGCATCAGGGATATATCATCTCGAAAAGCAATTCAGCAACAACTGATTAGTGAAAAGGAATTCACCGAATCGGCCATATCAAGTTTACCAACTGCCTTTTTTGTTTTTAACCTGAAAGGGAAACTGATTCGCTGGAATCAAATGCTTGAAGAAGACTTGGGATATTCGAATAAGGAGATAGAGCAAATTAATGTCTTCGAGCTTATTCATCCTGAAGATCGCCCCATGCTTCAAAATATACTCTCCGGAGAATTGGTTGGAAACAAATTGAGTGTAGAAGCCCGCTGTATCACAAAGAATGGCGGTGTAGTCCATTACCTTCTTAAAGGAACCAGCTTTGAGCAAAACAACGAGCGATATATTGTTGGAGGGGGCCTTAACCGTAGTGACTTCAAAGAAATTGAAAATGAGAAGTTACTGGTCTCAAAAGAACTACAGCGAACACAGACTTTTAATGAGCTTGCAGTAAATGGTGCCAATATAGGTTTGTGGGAACTTGATCTTGAATCCGGAGAAGCTTACTACAATGACCGTTGGTATAAAATGTTGGGGTATAAGGAAGAAGAAATAGAATTTACCAGAGACTTTTTCTTAAGCCTTCTTCACCCGGATGACAAGGATATTCCGGACGAAGAGCTTAAACGGTACAGTAGTGCCCATGATAAATACGAGACAGAATTTCGGGTTAAAGCCAAAAATGGAGACTATCGCTGGATAACGGCGGTTGCAGAATTTGTCAGTTTTGATGAGGGTGCAGAAAACTCAACTAAATTAGCCGGTTCCCATATAGACATTACCGAACGGAAAGAAGCAGAAGTTGAAATTAAGAGAAATCAGCAACTGCTTAATCAATTATTCTATAACTCACCCATTGGCATAGTCTTGGTTAATACTGAAGGAAATATTGAGAAAGCAAACCAAAGCTTTAATGGCATTTTTGGGTTTTCTGATGGAGAGTTAACAGGTAAAGGCCTTGACGAGACTATTGTACCTGAACACATGGATAAACAAGCCGAAAGCCTTTCTAAGTTAAGTTTTACCGGTGATAGCTTCCAAACTGAAACAACTCGTATCAACAAAAATGGAGAAGAAGTCCCGGTTTTAGTAGGCGGTGTGCCGGTTGAATTTGACGGCGAGGTCATCGCGATCTATGGAATGTACGTTGACATTTCTAAACGCAAAGAGCTTGAGAACCAGGTTGTGCGACTTCTGGAAGTGGAGAGGAAAGAACGTATTCAAATGCAGGATATGTTTGAAGAATCTCCGTCAGCCATAGCCATGCTTGAAGGCAAAGAACACACCTACACTTTTGTAAACAATAAGTATAAAGAGTTGGTAAATAGGAATGCATTAATAGGACTTACCGTCCATGAAGCCATTCCTGAATTAGCAGAGCAAGGTTTCACTAAGCTTTTAGACAAATGCTATGCAACAGATCAAACTCTCTATTTTAGTGAGAAGGAAATATATTTTAATAAGGGTGAAAACGGGGCTTCAAAAAAATGTTATCTCAACTTTGTCTATAAACCCGTTCATAATGATCATGGTGAAATTTATGGAATCTTTATTGAGGCCATTGATGTGACGGAACAAGTTGAAGCCAGAAATACCATTGAAAAATCACTTCAGGAAAAAGATACTCTGCTTAATGAAGTACACCATCGGGTTAAAAATAACCTGGCTATCATTTCAGGATTACTTGAGCTGGAAATTATTGAGAATAGAGATCCAGAACTTTCCAAACACCTGACATCTACACAATCCCGTATTACTACCATAGCAAAGATTCACGAGCTTCTATATCAAAACGAGAGTTTGTCTCATGTAAGCTTTAAGGAATACGTGCAAAGTGTAATTGGTGAAGGCAGTAGTTTATTCAAAAAAAGATCCTATGAACTAATTTCAAAATTTGACTTGGATGAAGTTGAGCTGAATGTAAATCAGGCCATTCCGGCGGGGATGTTGTTAAACGAAATTTTGGACTACCTAGACTACATTTGCGAAAACAAATCGGGAGATAATACAAACGAGCTTCTTATCTCAATGACCAATAATGTAGAGTGCGTAAAAATTGAGCTCAAAAATCCCGACAATAATCTGCTTCCGCTTTATAACAATGACAAAGACCCTAACACCGATCTCCGCAAAGAATTAATTAAAGTATTGTTGACGCAAATACATGGAGAGGTTAAACTGACCTATGAGCCGGAAAGTACGCTGTCAATTCATTTTGCAAAACGTGAATTAAAAGGCCCTCATAGTGCCCTCTAAATTACATATAGGTTTTTACTGTTAGGGCACTAATTATACGTTGAATTTTATTTGTACCCCGAAAACCCAAGGGTCGACTTCTGACAGGAGTCGACCCTTTTTTTATTTAGAAATTTAATGGGCTTCTTGAGTAAGTTAAGTATCCTCTAAGATGATTAGTACAACTCTCTACTTTCAAGCCAATGTACATCCCTAATTCATTTAAAGAAACAGATCCTGATATCCTCTATCCGTTTGTTAAGGACCATAATTTTGGAACTGTATTTAGCCAAACAAAGAACGGCCCGGTGGCGACACATCTTCCGTTTATAGTAAATAGAGAAGAAGATATTTTGATTGCTCACTTTGCCCGTGAAAACAAACACTGGCAACACATCACTCAAGGTGAGGAGTTACTCATTGTATTTCAGGGTCCCCACGGATACATCTCGCCGAGTTGGTATAAAGAAAAGAATACTGTGCCTACATGGAATTATGCTGCGGTTCACGTTTATGGTACTCCGGTTATCACTCACGACTTAGACGAACTCCGAAAGATGGTTGATTCTTTAACTCATCATCATGAACAAAACATAGATTCTGACTGGGACTATGAGGCGGCACACAAAAAGCGAGATCAGTTAATAAAAGGCATAGTTGGCCTGAGTGTGCATGTTAACAGGATGGAAGGTCAGTTCAAATTCAACCAAAACCGAAGTCAGGAAGACCGGGTAGAGGTTATTAAAGCACTTGAAAAATCTGATTTAGAAAGCGACCGCAGCATTGCTGAGATCATGAAGAGAAATGAAATTTAAGGCTGAGAAAAGTAATTAATCGTATCCGTTTATTCTTCCTTAAATCTACTTTAGAACCTGATTTCGATTCTAAAATCTCCATTTGCGAGGAATTCCGATATCCGATATCAAAATCAGGGCTAAAAAATTCGTTGACAAATCAATTTCAACGATAGAAACATACTCAGCGAGATTGCTTCGCTTTCTTTGAGCCGTTCATTTATATAATAGCTTGTTAACGCTCGCAAATGAATGCCTATTAATAGAACTCAGGTTCAGAGCTTTACTTCTCGATAAACTTGAAAAGCTTTTGCTCAAGATCAGCAGGGTTGAAAGGCTTGGTAACAAAATCATTCATTCCTGAAGCATATACCTTCTCACGCACTTCTTTAAGAGCAGCAGCAGTTAGCGCGATAATCGGGGTTTTGCGTTTGTAAGGATCATCTAGTTTGCGGATGTTTTCGGAAGCTTCATAGCCATCCATTTTGGGCATTTGCAGATCCATAAGAACCACGTCGTAGTTATTTTCTTTAATGGCTTCTACCGCCTCTAATCCATTGTCTACCACTTTCATCTCTACATTCCAGCGCTCAAGGAAACGAAGCATTACTTTTTGATTCACCAAGTTGTCTTCTGCAAGTAACACTTTTAAGCCACTTAAACTTTTTGCAGAATCAAAATTCTCAGTAATAGCTTTTGCTTCTTCTTCTGAAGAGCCTTTCTCGAAAGTAAGTTCTATATAAAATGTACTTCCTTCATCCTCTTCACTTTCCACAGAAATTGAACCGCCTTGTAACTCAGTGAGTTGTTTACTAATGGTGAGCCCTAATCCTGTTCCACCAAATAATCTTTTTGTATTTTGACTGGCCTGAGTAAAGCTATCAAAAATTGTATCTACCCGATCTTTTTCAATACCAATACCTGTATCTGATATTGCAAACTGCAATCGTACAGAATCATCAAAATCATCAACAATATTTACTGATAACAGAACCTCTCCTTCTTCTGTAAATTTCAGCGCATTGCTATATAGATTATTCAGTATCTGGGTAAGTCGTGCCGGGTCTCCAACTAAGAGGTTTGGAATGCCCTCGCCTATATCTGTTTTAAGCTCAATTGACTTATTCTTTGCCGTAATTCTAAAACTCTCTATAATCACATTTACCAGCTTATTGAGCTCAAACTCGATGCTTTCGAATTCAATTTTTCCAGCTTCAATTTTTGAGAAATCAAGCACATCATCAATAAGAGAAAGAAGTGTTTTTCCTGAAAAATCAAGGATATTGATCGGCTCAATCTGATCTTTGCGAGGACTATCTTGTTTTAAAAGATGAGTCATTCCTAAAATCGCATTCATTGGAGTTCTGATCTCATGACTCATAGTAGCCAGAAACTCTGACTTAGCCTTTGTGCTTTTGGCAAGCTCTTCTGTAGCTACTTCAAGCTGACCAATATAGTTTTCCAGTTTTTCCTGTTTAAGGCTCAATTCTTGGTTCAATTCCTGCTCTTTCTGGAGCAACTCCAGCGTTTGGTATTCGGCATCTTCTTTAAACTGGGAAAAGGTATTAAAAATGAGCCATGTGGTTACGAATGAGCCCGTCAATACACTCCAACGTACCAAAGAGAAGCTGCTTTCGGAAATACTAATCCGCTCAAAAATAATATAATCTAAAATGAAGTAGGACAGTATGGAGAGTAAAATCCCCATATTTCGAAGGTGAACCTGTGTATTATCAAACAAAAGGATTGACAGTCCCATAGCCGGGATAAAGAAAGCCTGAATCATAGCATCGCCGCCAAATACGGAACTCAATATTATAATACCTATATCAGCGTAAGCAATAAGCAGTATTTTGGCTGCCTTTTCGAATCCTTGACGAGCCAGCAATGGAATTAAAAGAAATGCGAGCGCTTCAGATAAAAAGAACCAAGTAAGGGAAACCGATTCATTAATCTGAAAAGCAACTAAAAACAAAACAGAAACACCAGCAAGGAAGAACGAAACTGAGTTCAAAACCGTCATTCCGGCCTTTTTTCCAATAATTTTATCCTTAGACCTAAGGTCTTTGCCCAGTGCTATATCGGAAATGCCAGTTAGAGAAAATTTTGAACTCATATCCATCGGTTGTCCCCTTTATGGGACGAAATTAAAACAATTATTTTCAGCCTTACAATTAGATTACGATAACGTTTTCTTTGCTTTAAAAGCCATGGCATAAATTTTCATTTGTTTTACCATAGAAGATAAACCATTGGCACGGGTAGGCGAAAGGTGTTGAGCCATTCCAATTTTATCGATGAATTCCGGTTTTTTATCAATAATCACATCGGGAGCTCTCCCTGAATAAAAGCGCACCATCAATGATACAAGTCCTTTAGTAATAGCTGCATCACTGTCGGCTTTAAAGATAATGTTATCATCTTCCATACTTGCTGTTAGCCAAACCTGACTCTGACAACCTTTAACCAGATTATCTTCAACTCGTGCTTCCTCCGGCAGAGGTTCTAATTTGTCACCAAGCTTTATGATGTATTTATACCTTTCCGGCCAGTCTTGGAGTAGTTCAAACTCTTTAATAATTCTTTCTTCTGTAGCCTGAATGTCCATTTTTTTATTTTGAATATACGGTTAAACCTACTCTGCATAAAGAAAAAGCCCGCATTTAGCGGGCTTTTTTATAAAATAAAACTAGTAGAAATTTAGTTTTCCACTTCCAGTTCGATCATGGCAACGCTTTTTACACTTTCCACGATATTATCATTCTTGCCATAATTGGGTTTAAATGACTGAACTACTGAAACGTAATTTCCATCTGCCGTTTCATATTTGCATGAAATACTTGTTTTTTTACCGTTGAATGCGCCTTCTAAAGCACGCTCTACAGCTTCAATATCATCATCATGAATTACACCTTTCAGCCCGCTGCCAAGAACTTCATCTGGTTTGCGGCCTGTAATTGATGTGAAATTGTCCGAAACGAATTTACAGCCTGTATTACCTTCCGAGTCAACCACAAAGCGTAGGGTAAATTCATCTTTTTTACCTACAATGTCCTGTAAGCTATTTTTCTTCTTCTTAAGCGTTTCGATGATACGGTCTCGCATTGAAATATTATCAAAGTGCACCCGAATAATTGTCTCATCATTACTTACAAAGAAGTTTATGCTACCTTCAAGCTTTACTGTATCCCCATTCTTCTGTTTGAATGTCCAAGGATATGGTTTGTCTTCAATATCTTTCGATTTAAAATCTGCAAACAGAGACTTTAATTCTTCCTGGTCTTCATCAACGACAAGATCCCAAACCTTAACTGTTTTCAACTCATCGGCATCGTAGCCTATCAGGTTTTTAAAGGAATTGTTGGATGAAATAATATTTCCTTGAACATCCAGATCGATAAATGTTTTTTTCGATTCCTCGGCAAGATTGTCAAAGTCAAGATTGGCGTCAAATACCAGTTTACTAGATTCTTTGCGCTCTGTAATATCACGCTGATAAGATACCCAGTGCGTGATTTCACCTTTGCTGTTGGTCAGAGGATGGATATCCCACTGATTTATGAACTCTGTACCATCTTTACGATAGTTTACCGTATGGCCAAAAAATGCCTGGCCTTCAATAAGTCTTTCTTTCAGGCGATCTAAAACGTGACGATCTGTTTTTTCACCCTGTAGAATTCTTGGAGTTTTACCTATGGCCTCCTCTTTAGAATATCCGGTCATTCGGGTAAATCCTTCATTCACATAAACAATTTTAGGTCCCGGTTTTTCTAAATTCAATTCTGTGATTATAATCGAGTCATAATCATGTTTGATTGCTTGTTCAAGCAAAGAAAGCTGCTTATTTGCTTCTTGATAGTGCTGAAAAAGTTCTCCAAACAATTCCTCAAGTTTAGAGAAGGATGCTTCATCTTTGCAACATTGTTTAATCTGCTCTATTACTTCAGAGTCTAACTTCTGATCCATCTTACTATATCATTAAATTGGGGAGGATTATGCCTGCCTTACTCCCAAAATGAACTACATGAAGAACAACATCATTCCAATTCAGGGTGAATTTATTTTAATTATATACTATCTTTTTAGTATGTATTCACAAATATCTCCTATCATCGTTTTACCTTTATTTTATTTCACACCTCAGGGTGTACTCTTTTCAAAAACACCCCGAAATTCCCTAAACCCGACATGATTGAAGTGAAAGGGGGAGCATTTATTATGGGTGATATTATTGATAGCGTTAATTCAGATGCTTTGCCCGTTCACCAGGTCAAACTCGACGACTATTACATTGGTAAGTATGAAGTAACGTTTGCTCAATACGACGCTTTTGCTAAAGCTACCGGCAGGGAGCTGCCCGAGGATGATAATTATGGGCGTGGTGACAGGGCCGTTGTGCGAGTTGACTGGCATGATGCAACCGCCTATTGCAAATACTATGGCTGGCGGCTACCCACTGAAAATGAATGGGAATACGCAGCTCGCTCAGGTGGAAAAGAGTTCCTCTATTCAGGTACTAATAACCCGGACTCATTACAAAGCTATGCAATAACATCTGAATCTAATATCTCTTTTTCATTTAAAGTTGGCACTAAAAAACCCAACGAACTCGGCATTTATGATATGAGTAGAAATACCCAAGAATGGATTGGGCAATATTATCAGTTTTATGAAACACCCGAAGAGCTTCATGACCTTGAAAACAGTATGGTCAGGATTTTACGTGGTGGGAGCTTTAACTCTTGGGTATCCACATCTGAAGTGTATTGGCGAGTAGGTGTTTTGAGTGATGCCAAGTTTTATGAGGTGGGATTCCGGTGTGCTGTTTCACAAGAAGAGCTAAACAAACAGCGGTTTCTGAATAGCTTATTCCATTTTAAACCGGCAAAGCCTTAAAATAAAAAGGGGGCCGAAGCCCCCTTTTCTCACTCACTCATCGAAGTAGCAACTTAGCAATGGTGCTGAGCTGCATGTTCGTTGTACCCTCGTAGATTTTACCGATCTTAGAATCACGGTAATATTTTTCTACGGGATATTCTTTCACATATCCATATCCTCCAAATAAGTCCACAGCCTGAGAACTTACGCGTTCGGCTACTTCAGAAGAATGAAATTTAGCCATCGCGGCTTCTTTCAAAAAATTCTGCCCATTCATTTTCATTCGGGCTGCATTGTATACCAACAAGCGTGACGTTTCAATATCTGTTGCCATTCGGGACAACTGAAATTGAACAGCTTGAAAATCTGAGATGGCTTTACCAAACTGCTTTCGTTCCTGTACGTATGCCAAAGCTGCATCAAAAGCACCCTGCGCAACACCAATCATCTGTGCGCCGATACCAATTCGTCCCTCATTCAGGGTTTCTATAGCTACTTTATAACCTTTACCTACTTCACCTACTACATTTTCTTTGGGAATGCGGCAGTCTTCCAATAAAATTTCGCAGGTTGAACTGGCACGAATTCCAAGCTTATTCTCTTTCTTGGAAATTGAAAAACCTTCCATTCCGCGCTCTACAACAAATGCCGTAATGCCTTTATATCCCGCTTCCGGGTTGATGTTTGCCATCACTAAAAAGATGTCTGCTTCGTTCGCATTTGTAATCCAAAGCTTAGAGCCATTCAATACGTAATGATCTCCATCTTCCTTAGCAGTAGTTTTTAAAGCAAAAGCATCGCTTCCAGATCCAGCTTCAGATAAACAATAAGCTCCAACTTTCTTGGTAGCCAGCTGGGGTAAATATTTATCCTTCATCTCATCAGAGCCGAAGTTTATAAAAGCATTATTTACGAGTGTATTCTGAACATCCATAAATATACCGGCTGAAGCATCAACACGTGAAATTTGCTCAATCGCTACGATGGACATCATAAACGTCCCTCCTCCACCGGCATATTTTTCAGGGATATCAATTCCCATTAATCCCATTTCAAAAAATTCTTTTACCAGACCGGGGTCGAGTTTGGCATTTTCGTCCATTTCCTCGACTAAGGGTTTGATTGATGCCTCAGCAAAATCTGCTGCGGCTTCTTTTAACATTTGCTCGTCCTCGGTGAGCTGTGTTAAAGGTGGAATGACTTGCTCCGTTTGTTCCATCTAAAAACTTATTTGTATTTGTTGTGAGTGAAAGTGAGCCCAAATATACAAATTGTAAGCGCTTTTTTACTAATTAAAACCGTATTTTTTATGTTCGGTTAGTAAAGAACTCGTGACCTCTTTATTTTCGATCTAATTACAAAACTAACAAAGCGTTCTGTAGATTTTGGATAAATCAGATTTCAAAGATACCCTCGATTTTAAAGAATTTCCGCCCATTAGTACTGAGAAATGGGAATCGGTAATTGAAGGAGACTTAAAAGGAAAAAATTATAAGGATATCCTCCGCTGGGATTCAGGCGAAGGGGTAAACCCACTTCCTTTTTATAGGGAAGAGAGTTTGAGAAGCTTAAGTCACTCAGGGGAAGCTGTAAGTCATAGCAGCAACTGGTGTATTATTGAATCTATTGAGAGCTTAAATGTAGCATCGGCTAACAAAGAAGCATTGCAAGCTCTTGAAAATGGAGCTTTAGGGCTGTCTTTTGCTCCATCAGAAAATTATCTGCAATCAAAAGAAGATCTTGAGTCTTTATTAGAAGGAATTCAGATTGAACTTATCACCCTTCAATTCCAAAGCGTTCTTTCTACAAAAAGAATTGCAGGATGGTTAACAAAGATTTGTAAAGAACGCGGGCTAGATCCGGCTAAAATTAATGTACTCTTTAATCAAGCTCCTCTTTCTGCTGCTGCCTTTACTGGCAAGCTGGCTTCTGCTTCAAGTATTAGAGAACACTTGTTGAATTTTGGAACTGATTTCAGATCATGCACAATTAATGCTTCCATTTATGGAAATGCCGGAGCAACAATCGTCCAACAGCTGGGTTTTGCCTTAGCTGAAGGAAATGAATATTTAGGGCTTGAAAGCGATTTAGCTGAAAGACTCAACTTCAACTTTTCTGTCGGCTCGAATTATTTTCTCGAAATCGCCAAGATCAGAGCTTTTAAAATGGTATGGGCTCAGGTTTTAGGTGAATATGATCTAAAAGAGGGCAAACCTTATCTCTCTGCAGAAACCTGTTTATGGAATAAATCAAAAACCGATGCCCATAATAATATGCTTCGCACCACTACAGAAGCAATGTCAGCAGCATTAGGCGGGGCTGACTCCATTACCGTTCACCGTTATGATCAACACTTTTCTGAAGGCTCCGATTTTGCTTCCCGAATTGCCAGAAACACACAAATCATTTTACAAGAAGAAGCCTATCTCAATAAAGTCGCCGATCCTGGATCAGGCTCTTATTACATTGAGGTTTTAACAGAGAATATTGCCAAAAAAGCCTGGGAATTATTCCAGGAAATTGAAGCTAAAGGTGGTTTTTACGAATGCCTTAAAAAAGGAGTTATCCAAGAATTAATTTCTACATCCCGAGCAAAGAAAGTGCAGGCCTATAAAGAAAAGGATAAAGTCTTGGTTGGGGTAAATAAATATCAGCCCGAGGACGTAAATCAAAATTTAGAAGTTAAAATTCAAAATTTTGATCTATCTAACTTAGATATAGAATTTATTGAGATTGAAACAATTGAGCTGTTGAATATAGAAGCTGAACTTCAAAACGGAGAAGGATAATGAAGAAAGATTTTTCAAAGATCGATTTTAATCCATCCAAGACTTCGAAAAAGGAAACCACAAATGAACAAGTTTGGGAAACACCTGAGAAGATTTCAGTGAATCAACGGTTTTCCAAAGATGACATTCAGGAGTTTGAGCATCTGAATTACGCAGCCGGTATTCCTCCATATCTTCGGGGCCCCTACTCGACCATGTATGCCGTTCGGCCCTGGACTATTCGTCAATATGCAGGCTTTTCTACAGCTGAAGAATCGAATGCTTTTTACCGAAGAAACTTAGAGGCCGGGCAGAAAGGTCTTTCTGTCGCTTTTGACTTGGCCACCCATCGAGGCTATGACTCTGATCACCCCAGAGTTTCCGGAGATGTGGGAAAAGCTGGCGTAGCTATCGATTCTGTTGAGGATATGAAAATCCTTTTTGATCAAATTCCTTTAGATAAAATGTCGGTTTCTATGACCATGAATGGAGCTGTAATTCCCGTCATGGCTTTCTACATTGTAGCCGCTGAAGAGCAAGGCGTAAAACCGGAACAGCTTGCTGGGACCATCCAAAATGATATTCTCAAAGAGTTCATGGTTCGGAATACCTATATCTATCCTCCGAAACCATCTATGAAAATTATCGGGGATATCTTTGAGTACACTTCACAAAATATGCCCCGATTCAATTCCATTTCCGTGAGTGGGTACCACATGCAGGAAGCCGGGGCTACCTGTGATATTGAACTCGCATACACCTTAGCTGATGGACTTGAATATCTGCGAACCGGGATTGAAGCGGGAATGGATATTGACGAGTTTGCACCGCGTATTTCATTCTTCTGGGGAATTGGAATGAACCACTTTATGGAGATTGCCAAGATGCGGGCCGCGCGTATGCTTTGGGCTAAAATCGTGAAGTCCTTCAACCCTAAAAACCCAAAATCACTTTCGCTTCGAACACATTCTCAAACCTCAGGATGGAGCCTCACCGAACAGGACCCGTTCAATAATGTAGCCCGAACAACTATTGAAGCCATGGCTGCTGCATTGGGGCATACACAGTCTCTACACACTAATGCCTTGGATGAAGCCATTGCACTGCCTACAGATTTTTCTGCTCGGATTGCCCGAAATACCCAGCTTTATCTTCAGGAAGAAACCGGAATAACTAAGGCCGTGGACCCTTGGGCGGGCTCGTATTATGTTGAGTATCTTACGGATCAAATTGCACGACGCGCTTGGTCGCTTATCGGTGAAGTAGAAGAATTAGGTGGAATGGCAAAAGCTATCGAAACCGGCCTTCCCAAAATGAGAATTGAGGAAGCTGCTGCCAGGAAACAAGCTCGCATCGATTCCGGAAAAGACACCATTGTTGGCATTAATAAATTCCAGACGGATGAAAAATCAGAAATTGATGTACGGGATGTAGATAATGTGAAAGTTCGGAAGTCACAGATCGAACGTATCAACAAAATGAAGGAAGATCGTGACGATCCCGCAGTCAAAACTGCTCTTAGTAAACTGACACAATCCGCTGAATCAGGTGATGGAAATTTATTAGCTTTAGCAATTGATGCTGCCCGAGAACGAGCTACTCTTGGCGAGATTTCAGACGCCATGGAAGAAGCTTTCGGGCGGTATAAGGCAACTATAAAATCAATTTCCGGTGTGTATTCTTCTGAACTTAAAAATAACGACCAGTTTAAAGTAGCTCTTAATGCAGCCGATGAATTTGCTGAATTGGATGGTCGACGTCCACGAATCATGGTTGCCAAAATGGGTCAGGACGGACATGATCGTGGTGCAAAGGTCATTTCTACCAGCTTTGCTGATTTAGGCTTTGATGTTGATATCGGCCCTCTCTTCCAAACCCCGGAAGAAGCTGCAAGGCAAGCAGTCGAAAATGATGTGCATATTTTAGGCGTTTCAAGTCTCGCCGGCGGACACAAAACATTAGTTCCGGAGGTAATTTCCGAACTCAAGAAACAAGGCCGAGAAGACATTATTGTAATTGCCGGCGGAGTGATTCCGCAACAAGATTATGATTTCTTGTATGATGCCGGAGTTACGGCTGTATTTGGTCCCGGAACGGTCATTCCCAAAGCTGCGAAACAAATCCTGGATGTGTTGATTGAAAAATATTCCAATGGCTAAAAAAGATCTTTCAGCTCAGGAATTTATTGACGGCATTATTTCCGGAAACCGGATGCTTCTAAGCCGGGCCATCACGCTTATAGAAAGCACAAAACAAGAGCATCAGGATTTAGCTCAGGAAATTATTGAAGGCTGTCTACCTCATTCCGGAAATTCTATTCGTATTGGCATTACCGGTGTGCCCGGTGTTGGTAAAAGCACTTTCATAGAAGCATTCGGAAATTATGTAATTGATGAACAAGATCGTTCACTCGCCGTTTTAGCGGTAGATCCCAGCAGTTCAAAAACCCGGGGAAGCATTCTTGGTGATAAAACACGCATGGAGACGCTATCTCACCATCCCAAGGCCTACATCAGGCCCACCCCAACTTCGGGCTCTCTGGGTGGCGTCGCGAGAAGCACACGCGAAACAATTACACTTTGTGAAGCAGCAGGTTTTGATACCATCCTCATTGAAACCGTTGGTGTTGGTCAGTCAGAGACAGCTGTACATTCAATGGTCGATTTCTTTTTACTGTTGATGCTTGCCGGAGCCGGAGATGAACTTCAAGGTATTAAACGAGGCATCATGGAAATGGCCGACTCTATTGTCATCAACAAAGCTGATTCTGGAAACGAAGATGCAGCAAAACGAGCAATGGCTGAGTATAAAAATGCGCTACACCTTTTCCCACCCACTGAGTCAGGCTGGATTCCTAAAGTAGCCACCTGTTCCGCTTTCCACAACAAAGGAATTCCTGATGTTTGGGGAATTGTGGATGAGTTTGTTCGCCACACAAAAACCAAAGGTTATTTTGAACAGCAGCGCAAAGAACAAGCAAATTACTGGCTGAACGAGAGCATCAACCAGGAACTCCATCAAGCCTTCTATGGGGATCCTACACTCAAGTCAAAGTTAGAATCTTTTCGGATACAGGTTCAGGAAGGAGAAATCTCATCTTACAAAGCAGCCAAAGATTTGATGAAAGAGTTTTTGGGGAAGCAAAAGGCATAAGTTCTGTTGGAATGATTTATAAGCCTTCATTCAGCATTAGTTTGTCCAAGCGGACGCTTGAACTATTTTTTTAGTTTTTTTTGGTTTATAAGCCCAAATGTTAGCGCAAGCGTCCGCTTGTGCGGGAACATACAAAAAATATTTTGTAAGGAATTACTATAGCCTTGCTCTTACCTGTTAGATATTAACAAAAAAGTTTAATCATGAGCAGAAAGTATAAATTCCATAATCAGTCAGGAGCTTACTTTGTTACATTCTCAGTCATTAACTGGATTGATGTATTCATTCGACCTAATTACACAGACATTTTATTAGATAGCTTCAAATTTTGTCAAAAGGACAAAGGACTCATTCTTTACGCTTGGTGCATCATGCCAAGTCATGTACATTTGATTATGGGAACTCAGAAGGACCCCATGCAAAACATCCTTCGTGACTTTAAAAGCTTTACCTCCAGAAAACTTAAAGAGGAAATTTGTTCTTATCCTAAAGAGAGTAGAAAAAAATGGATGCTCTGGATGATGAAAAGTGCTGGATTAAATAATGGAAATAATAATGATTGGCAGTTCTGGCAGCAACACAACCACCCTATTGAGTTATTCTCGAGCAAAATAATATACCAGAAGCTTATCTATTTGCACTTCAATCCTGTTAAAGCTGGTTTTGTCGAACGCCCTGAATACTGGAAATATAGCAGTGCCAAAGATTATTTTGGTGAAAAGGGCCTTTTGGATGTGGAAATTATTTATTAATCCTGCATACTAAACCGACCTGGCCTGGGACCAATAAAACCAAAGCACAAGCGGACGCTTGCGCTATTTTCTTATTTATCTGCAACCTAATCACAATACTACATGCCCAAATATTAGCGTAGGCGTCCGCTTGTACAGGATAAAGGCTAATGAGTTTTTTCTGTATCATTATCTCCCACCCTACCTTCATCACGATTTGATGAAAGAATTTTTGAACGGTTAATTATTCCTCTATCTCTGTTATTGAAAGCATCAAATGATTTAGCAAGGTGAGATGCTTACCTTCTATCAATCACTCAAAACAATTATTAGACAATGAATTACAGAACGTTAGGAAAAACCGGATTCAAAATTTCTGAAGTATCGTTGGGAACCTGGCAGCTTGGAGGGAAATGGGGCATTGAGTTTGACCATGATGTCGCCCAAAAGACTCTGGAAGAAGCTATAGCTCATGGCTGTAATTTCATTGATACAGCCGATGTATATAAGGCAACCGATAGTGAAGTTGCGGTTGGCAAAGCTCTCAAAAATGCTGACAAAAGAGTCTATGTCGCAACCAAATGTGGGCGGCAGATTAACCCTCACACCAACGAAAATTATACAGCTGAAAAACTTCGTGGTTATGTGGAGGATTCTCTCCAACGATTAGATGTCGAAACCATCGATCTTATTCAACTCCACTGCCCCCCTACAGAGGCTTATTACCGGCCTGAAATTTTTGGTGAATTTGAAAAGCTTAAGGAAGAAGGTAAAATCCAAAATCTCGGTGTTAGCATCGAGAAAGTTGAAGAAGGCTTAAAGGCTCTGGAATATGATAACGTGACGAGCATTCAGGTAATTTACAATATGTTCCGCCAACGTCCGCATGAGCTCCTCTTTCCAAAAGCGAAAGAAAAGAATGTGGGTATCATTGTCCGAGTGCCATTGGCAAGTGGATTGCTGACTGGTAAGTTTTCTAAAGACACTACTTTTGGAGAAAATGATCACCGTAATTTTAATCGTGATGGCAGTGCTTTTGATGTTGGAGAAACCTTTTCAGGGATTCCTTATGAAACCGGTGTTGAGGCTGTTGAAAAATTGAAGGCTGTTCTTCCGGATAATCAGGATTTGGTACAGCTTGCTCTGAAGTGGGTGCTAATGAGAGATGAAGTCAGCTGTGTAATTCCGGGTGCTTCTTCCGTAAAACACGTGGCTGGTAACTTAGCCGCTTCTGACGCCGAACCAATTTCAGATGAGCTAATGAACAAAATTGACGAGATTTATGATGCTGATATCAAACCTTCGGTTCATCAGCGTTGGTAATTTTTTCGTTATTCCTTGAGTCGTTATTGGTTACACAGATAATCAATAACGAATTATCTAATCCAACTTGAGTTCGATATAAAATTAGCCCTTGGTTGTCAACCTGAGCGCATTCAGATATAAATAGGTTTACATTGTATTCCGCGAAGCGTCTCAACATTCGAAATATCCGGTTGTATTATACATTGAGATCCTTCGCGTTCAGCAAATGTGTTTAGTATCGCTTATTAAGCGCTCTGGATGACAACTTCAGATACCTTTTCTCTTATCTTGAACTTCCTAATTCAGGTTCATGTCGGTTTGAGTTGAACTGAAGGCTACATCTTCATCGAATTTCTGGGTTCCAAAACTTTCCTCCATTTCGGCACGGAGTTTTTGGATGGTAAGTCCACTGGTAAGCGCTCCGTTTCGGGCAATAGATATACGTCCGGTCTCTTCCGATACCACGATCACAAATACGTTATTGGATTCACTGATTCCCACCGCAGCTCTGTGGCGGGTTCCAAATGAAGATGAAATATTCGGATTTTGAGAAATTGGCAGGTAACAACTTGCGGCCACAATTCTATTTCCTCGAATTACAACAGCCCCATCATGAAGCGGTGTTTCTTTTTGAAAGATCGTGTTGATGAGCTCACTGCGAATTTCAGCATCAATATTTACACCTGCATCTACTAAATCCTGCAGTGACGAAGTACGGGCAAATACAATAAGTGCCCCGGTTTTGTTCTTGGACATTTCCTTCACCGCATCAATAATCTCATCAATGGTCCGGTCAGAATTCGAGGTGGAGAAAAAGCGGTCAAGGCTGGTATTGGTTCCGAGTCTGTATAATAGTTTTCGTATCTCCGGCTGGAAAAGAATAATTAATGCAATAATCCCAACATCTAAAATCTGGCTGAGTATGGAATTAATGGTAGTAAAGCCGAGCAAACCAATTATCACGTTGATAATCACTACAAACAAAATTCCCAAAGCAGCCTGAATAGCAAACGTACCCTTCACCCACCGATATAAATATACCAGTACAAGTGCAATGACAAGCGTTTCGGCAAAATCTTTTAAGCCGAACTCAAGAAAACCAATGGGAAACAAGGCCGCCGGGTTAGGTTATTGTTGGGTTTGAACTGCGTTGAATATACGAATTGAATCGGAAGCTTCCTTCACATCATGTACACGCAATATATTTGCTCCTTTCATAAGCGCATGATAGTGAAGAGCTACGGTTCCGGTAATCCTTTCGTCTGTAGGCCGGTTGTCTAAAATACTACCGATCATGGATTTGCGCGAAGCTCCAATCAATATAGGAAAACCAAATTTTTTGAACTTATCAAGATGAGCGACCAACTTGAGATTGTGTTCCAGCGTTTTTCCAAAGCCAATGCCGGGATCCAGTACAATATGATGAACCCCTCTTTTTTTAGCTTCCGCTGATTGTCGTTCAAAGAAAGACATTACATCTTTGACCACATCGTCATATTCAGGGTTCTTCTGCATCGTTTTAGAGTCACCCTGTGAATGCATCAAAACATAGGTAGCATCAAACTCAGCACAAAGATCAGCAAGGCGGGGTTCTTTTTGAAGGCCGCTTACATCGTTGACGATTTTAACTCCCGCTTCCAATGCTTTCTTTGCAACCTCAAATTTCGTGGTATCGATAGAAAAGATTGCATTACTAAAAGTCGGAACAGCTTGTTCGAGTAACGGTATCACCCGCTTCATTTCTTCATCCACAGAAACAGGATCGGCTCCAGGTCGGGTTGACTCACCTCCTACATCAATAATATCAGCCCCATTTTGGAGCATGATATGAATTCGGTCCATCGCCCTGCTGTGATCTTCATATTGACCACCATCACTAAATGAATCAGGCGTAGCGTTGATTATCCCCATTATTTTTGGGAGTGAGGATGAGCTTAATAAGGGAGTAGATTTCTGCAAGAACAGGTTCTCTAAAACAGATCAAATCTGTCTGGCTTGCGCCAATTAACCTTATGATTTACTAACTACCAGGTTTCTACCAACTGATCTTTCTTGTCTTCTTTTTCAGCCCATTCGTCGGCATCAGGTAAAGCATCCTGAGTTTCGTTAATGATGCGATCTTCCCAGTTTTCGGCAAGTCTTTCATTCAGATCAATATAGTCTTCCCATTTTTCCGGCACTTCATCATCCGGATAAATAGCTTCTACAGGACATTCGGAAACGCAAGCATCACAATCGATACATTCCATCGGGTCAATTACGAGGAAGTTAGGTCCTTCCCGAAATGCATCTACCGGACATACGGCAGCGCAGTTAGTATATTTACATTGGATGCATGGTTCGGTAACAATGTATGGCATTTTTTAAGCTATTTAATTTTGAAAGACTGAAAAGTTAGCAAGCGGAATATCCCCTCACTTTTAGACATATGCAATCTTAATAAAGTAGTTGGAAGCGGTTTTTTGATGAAAAAGTTTCTCTTATTGCTTCAACATTACAGAAACGCTGTTAAAATCCCCATCGGTTTGGGCCGGTTCAACCTTTAACAGGTGCGCCATCAGTTCGTATAAATGCACGTTTTGAAATGCTTCCATTTTGTATCCGCTTTTGAAACTAGGTCCATTTGCTACAAATATTGCATGCATTTCCTTCTCCATATTGTCAAAACCATGAACTCCGCCTGAAGGATAGTTATCGCGAGAGTCAAAATATTCTTTAGCATTAATAGTGTATCCAAGATCAGCTACCATTAGTAATTCAGGTATTCTGGGGTGATTTTTGAGATGGTAACGGTCCGGAATATCTTCCTTTTTGTAAACTTTGAAGTTTTCTTCATTTGCTTTCAGAGTATTATAAACTTCATCCAGCTTTCCATCTTTAACGTTTGCCATCAACGAAGGGCTGTATTCAATAAGCTCCAGATCGTCGGGATCTATCATATCGTCCAGAACTACTTTTCGATCCTGGGATACTTCAGCCATGCCATGATCAGAAACAATCATCAAGTTGGTATTTTCTTTAAGTCCGGTTTCATTCATTTTCCCCATCAAATAGCCAACCAGATCATCGGCTCGCTCAATAGCTTCAACAACTTCTGGAGAGTCCGGTCCAAACCTATGGCCACGGCTATCTACAAAACTAAAATAGACGGTGGCAAAGTCCACCTCTTTTTTATTTCCATAAGAAAGCCATTTAACAACGCTATCGATGCGGGCAGAGTCAGGCATACTGCCATCATAACTTTTCCAGTGTGTTGGGCGCATATCCTGGATGGGCGTTTCTGAACCAACCCAAAACATCGTCCCCGCTTTCTTCCCATTCTTTTCAACCGTATTCCAGATAGGCTCACCTTGATACCAGTCAGGATTTTCGACTGCACCTCTATTCCCCATCGAGAACCGTGCATCCATTTTGGGGTCATACATACTGTTTCCTACAAAGCCATTGTTTTCAGGATAGAGGCCTGTGGCAATTGCATAGTAATTCGGAAAGGTTTTAGATGGGAAAATGGGGATTAAGCCGTCACTTATAACCCCGCTTTCCACTAACTGATCAAAATTGGGGGTATCGGCTTTGGATAGATAGTCGTATCTAAATCCATCGAAAGATAGGAGTAGTAGCTTTTCACCTGCAGGAGCTTGGCTTGTCTCTTGCTGACATCCGTAAGCAAAAAGACATGAAATCACTATCAGCAGCAGAAATACATGTCTTTTCATAGGAGTAATATTTTTATTCGAAATCGGTGGTTAATTTATA